>Ga0209454_1000672_pt1 | contig 18737 bp, 11 predicted proteins | sample WorMetHERISLAND1_2_FD_187400 | JGI IMG/M metagenome (GOLD analysis project Ga0209454, IMG submission 187400) | Marine gutless worms symbiont microbial communities from Max Planck institute for Marine Microbiology, Germany - Olavius geniculatus... | ecosystem: Host-associated > Annelida >... | reverse complement strand
ATGACTACCTATTAATGATTAATAGTAACCTAGGCCCTATCTCGCACCGTTACTGAGATACAGTGACTTATTGGCAAAAAATCGCAAATTTTGCCCACCCATTTAGCGCCCTCGTTCGGGGTGACCACCTTCAGATTTATGGGAAAGCTTTACGGTTCCTGAAACTAGAGTCTTCCAGACAGCCGACGGTGAAGATATGGTGATCCTATATTGCACCGTTTTCGACTGATCCACCTGTGTAACTGACAGAGAGACAGACAGAATTGCGATGGCTCAGATGCGCTGAAAGCAGTAGCTGCTTTCGTGCGTAAAAAACAGCATGCTGAATTGTCTCACACATGCATTGCCTACAATGGCATTGTACACTGTCTCAATAAACATCCCCGGCATGTTCGATTGTAACTTCAAGAAAAGTTATAAGATTCTAATAATTTCTGGTGTGAATATTCCCGACACAACTTGCCATCAAATGACCGTTCAGCTTCCCACCTCACCCAATGTTTGCTTCTGCACTACCAAGGGAATGCAGACCAAGCAAAGTATGCGTTGAAATACGCAAAAAATTGTGAAAAAACATGACATTATCGATCATAACTTGAAGAAACATCATCAGGATTTTAATAATTTTTGGTCTAAATATTTCTGACACCACTGGCTATTGAATGATTGTTTAAGTTCCCACTTCACCTAACTTCTGCTTTTGCACTACCTGGGGAAAACCGATGAAGCAAATCATGTGTTGAAATGAATGAAAAAACTTCAATAAAATCTATCTATCCAGATCCCTGGCCCCCATCAGCCAGTTGATTACAAGGTTTGACTGTCATGCAGCAGTGTGTCTACCAGATAACGTTCAGGAATCTTTATGAATTCAAGAAGTGACTGGTAAAGTCTGGATTAATCTGAAGCAGAACATTACCGAGAATGCTGTCAATAAATGGAGAAAACGTCTGCTTGCATGTGTTCGCACAATGCGAACATATTTCAAGCAATATTACTGTATGCAGTTGAAAAATGAAACAATTGGATGAAATGTCAGCCAAAATGTCAAGATAGTTAACAAAATATGTTTTGTGCATTATTACATTAAGCAATAATACTGCATTGGGTAAAAAAACAATATTTCGTTTTCCCCAGGTAGTGCACAAACAGACTTCGGGTGAGGTGGGAAATTGAACATTTATTTAATGGCAAGTTGTCTAAAAAATATTAAGACCAAAAATTATTAAAATCTGATAATCCTACTTCAAGTTACAATCAAAAATGTTCCGAATTTTTTTGCGACACAGTGTATAAATTGCACTAGGCCCATATAATACAACAATCAGAATCTCAGTGTTCTATCCCGGCATTATCCACTCTGAAGCTTTGGCAAGAGAGCAGAACAGTGAAAACAAGAAGCCCAGCTGTTGCTAAGATAGCTGACCGTATTGGTTGTCAGTGACCTTCAATGTCATCCAAGGTCAATGATTTCCATCTCATCTGACAGGCCGTATGACACTTCCTATTAGTGAATAATAGTAACCTTGGCTGTATCTCTCACAATTTCCGAGATATGGCCAGTTTTCCATGGAAAATGCACATTTTTCCTACCCCCTTTCATTCAACTCCGAATTTGCACTATATCGCTAAAATTTTGCATGCCTGGGTTTATGACAGAGCGCTAATTATTCCTGCAAAAAGTTTACCCCTACGACATACCGTTTAGCCAGGGCACATCTGAAGACAGGCGTTACTTAAGTACGGTCGACTAAAACCAAACACCAACAAATGCAGCATCTAATTAGTAAAAATATAACACCTCGAGACATATATGTACATACACTGGTGGGAATGCTGTCAAGCCTTGAAGTCATTCATCAAATACACTACAAACAATTACTATTTATACATTTATCATCATGATATATATTTATCATTCATAATACACTAATGTATAAACCATTAACATGCACCAGCGATGGACCGTGTTAAAAATAGAAAATAGAACTGGCTTGGACATACATTGAGAAGAAACGATGACGACAGTGACAAACAAGCATTACAAAAACACCTCATACAAAAAGAAAACAACAAATCTGAGCTAATGCTCATGAGACGAGCGAAAGCTTACAGCAGTTCCTGTTCGCAAGTTGTCTTGGTCTATCTCCATCCATTTCGTTGCAATCTTCGACGCAATTTCATTCTTAAAGTGAAGTGCAAAAATATAATGTGTCCTGAAAAAACATCCCAAACCTTTTTGATTGTAACTTAAGGATTATCAGATTTCAATAATTTATGACAGCAATATTTCTGACACAACTGGCGATCAACTGACTGTCCAATTTTCCACTGCACCCACTGTTTGTTTTTGCACTACCTGGAAAAACAAAAAAACAAAACCAACGAAATATTGCATTTTTTCTATTTTGCCTGTTAGGGTTTTCCCAGGTAGTGCAGAAGCAGACAATGGGTCAGGTGTAATATTGAACGTTCATTTGATGGCCAATTGTGCCAGAAATAATCGTACGAAAAATTATTCAAGTGACAATCGAGAATGTTCAGGATGTTTTTCCGAACACGGCGTAAAGACATTCCACCTTAAAAACTGCTGATAACCAGGACTGTTAAAAAACATTTGATCCATGAGACTGTAAAGTAAAAAAAAATATTTTTAAACGGGTGTCTAAAAACCCTGGACGAAAACACGGCCTATGACTTGGGAGCCTGCCAGAAGTCTCTCCGTCCGGACACCCTGGACTTCAGACGATCACCGTCTGGCTAAACAGGTGGACACCTAAACACGCGAAATGACGAACATGCAGAACGACCAATCTCTTAATCTCCTCCAATGTTCACTACATTTACACTTGGCGGAGATAAAAATGAAAAATCTAAGCTGACATTACTCGAGAAAAACGCAAACACAAAACAGACAATGGGGACAAACTACTACCAGTTAACAATCATTCAAAAAAAATGGTAACTAACTCAGCACGACCTCATTAACTCACAATATAGAAATTATTCACTTAACACTGCCAACTGTACAAAAATATACAAATATACTAAGCAAAATACAAACAATATCAAGTAGACTAACAAAACTGTTAATAACACATAAGAAAATCCAAGCAATAATGTGGCATATACAATGATAATAGTTAACATCAATAGGAAAACATCAATGCGAGATAATGGTATGAGAAGTCGAATAACAGAGGTAAGTAGCATCACATCAGAATGAACAAAAAAAAGCCCAGCTGTCACTAGGGAAGACGAGCTGCAGCCTATACAATTCTTGTTCATTAATGACCTTTAAAATCAACAAAAGTCAAAGATTTTTATGTCATTCAATATGAGATTTCCTATAAGTGTTCAATAGCAACTGAGGCCGTGTCTCTCACCATTTCCAAGTGATGGCCAGTTTTCCGTTGAAAATGCACATTTTTCCTAGCCCCCTCTATTCAACCCCAAATTTGAAAACGTTCCCCTGCACTGTATCAGCAAAATCTTGCATGCAAAGAGCCCTGACACAGGGCTAATTACTTGTGCAAAAAGTTTTTCCCTAAGACCTAACGCTTAGCAACAATACATCCGTTACCTACAGACAGATGACAGACCGATGGCAACCGTGCCACAGACGCCTACAACATAGCGGTAGCGCATCTAATACAAAGGGCCTGATTCAGAAAACTTCTTAAAAATTTTCCTAAAAGTCCTAAGTCCTTCCTAAGTCAAACAGAGCCTATTCAACAAGGCCTCCACAGTGGCGAGTGAGGCTTTGATGGCAATGCCTCGTCTGCATAGTTGGACACGACCCTAGTTCATCACTCGTTGATCAACCAAAAAACTTTTTATGACTCAACGTGCAATAGTTGAACCCAAACTGTCAGCGGCAAAAATGTTTCGACTAATACACAAGATAGTTTTTTCTAAGGACTAACAATGTGCTTGCTACCCACGTGCTGCTATAGGTGAAAATTAAACAGGACAGAATACAACCTCCGAGCACTCACTATCTGTGCACAAAAACCTATCACATTTTAGTAGGAATACACCGTGTTCCATAAAAATGCCACCTATTTTAAACTTCAAACATTTGTTCTTATAATATAAACAATCATTTACATATTACTGCTGACATTACTTGATGGCTAGCTGATGTGACTTGTTGTACTTTTATGCGAAGAATTCATATTTGACGCTTCACTCTTTTGCCGTAGAAATTGCTGCTAGTTTTTACATAGTTACAGTAAGAACATTTCGAACAAGTTGCGGTGGGCTGTGCACACGTTTGTTTCAAATTCCTTTGGGTATGTTCCAGCCAAAAATTAGCAAAATCGGATGAAATCCGACAATTGTATCACAAAAAAACAAATACGACGACATTTTACACAACACGGTGTAACCCGCAGAAATAAATATTACTTATTAAACATTCCGAGAGTCAGTCAGATACCTTCAACACAGCATAGATTCAGCATAAAAAAAGAAAGATTTTTTAGGAATTTTTATAACAAATAAACAGCAACATATAAACAGAAACGGACAAGCATACACTAGTGGGGTGGATGTAAACAACAGTCTATTAGTACTGAAAACGTGATATCAGTGTTTTTGCATTGTTTTATCCACCGGTGGATTTTCCAGAGCATTCCAACTTGCTGCCAACCGGCATTTTAAAATGTCAAATAACTCCAATTTGAAACATCAAAAAAACTTCGCTGTAAAATTTTTAGATCAGCAGTTTGGCTATAATCTTCAAATTCAGCAATAACTTTTCTAGTATGGCAGCAACACTAAACTTAAATACAAGTTTTGCAAATATTTGACAGTAATGAATAATTTTTACAGTAGACGGTACAGTTGGTACTCTTAATAATTTGGCATTTTTGTCAATGAAATACATTACATTTGGTACTTTTGGACAAACAGAGTTAGCAACTTTACGTAGCAGCAGTTGAATTCAAATTCACCACTGAATAAAACAACGCAAGGTGTTTTTGTACCCGATGCAAATGGTACAGAGCTGAAATCAATGCAATGGCATAATGATGAACACACTGGATTGGAATGATGAACTTCTTAATATGTCAGCAGCAACTGCAAAAAAACAAAAGTTAACCATACACACTTTTACTGACAATAAAACTCTAAGAATATTCCAAGACTTTCCAGGACCATCAAAACTTTTTCCAGGATATTCTTGGAGACCACCAATATTTAAATACAAAGAAAAACAGTAGTTATTGATGGTAAACACAGAGCGTAATAAAATGCATGGAATGCCAACTGTCTGCTGTCCAAGATTTTCATTTTGCAAAGCTTTCCAGGCCCTTACGCCTTAATTTCCACGATTTGGCAGGACCACCAAAACTTTCCAGAGACTGAAAAAAAAATTCAGGACTTTCCAGGAGGCATGGAAACCCTGCATTACACTTCGCCATCAATGTTACATTGCAGACTGTTAAAAATACCCGAACGTCCTGACATCAGCTACAAATATGGTAATTTCATTGCCAATTTTTGCCCTTTATTATCACTTTTCGTTTTCGTTAACAAAAACTATACTGGATGATCAACGATGACAACTACTAACGCAATGCAATTCCAAAATTTCTAACCTGCTGACTAATAGTTGCATCCAATTCAATCATTATATACTACTATTACTATCACCACAATGACTACTATTACTACAACTGCTACCACCACTACTAACCTAGGCAGTTGCGTTGGCTGACTCATTCTGTTGTTTCTGGCGCAGTAAGATCGTCTCGTCAAATATCATCTGCTTCAATCTCTCTTTCGGCAAATCATCCAATTCCGTCTCAAATGTAAACGGCTCGTCTGCAACCGGCTACAACAACAACAGCGACTACTGCTACAACTATTACTATAACAGCAACTACTATAAATCATCCAGTTCTGTCTCAAATGTGAACAGCCTGTCAGCAACAAACTGTCAGTCATAAAAACACAAGTTAACAACTAAATACTAACAAAAACAAGCAATGATGACAGCCCAGTGGCGACATGACATGCAGCCATCCACCTAGCTATACACATACTGAACATCATTACTCTAATCGTGGAATTTTGAGCTCAAAATTAGCACACCGATTACTCCTGTCCCAGGAAATGTTCACCACAATTTTTGTTTTTCCATGTCATCTTATTTTCCAGTTGGGAATCTGTATGTGACAGACAGAGACACAAAAAAACAAGCAAAACTGTATACTGTTAAGATACCATATGATAATTTCAGTATCATCTATAACATTTAAAACTAAAAGGTGGTTACGACTCCGTCGACTATTATGCCTCCAACGTGTGACAACTCTAAGGCCAAAAAGTGGATTTTGGGGCATATTTAACCCCACGGTGACCTTGACCTTTGACCTTTTGACTCCAAAATTTGACACATTCATCCTTGCCCCAAAGTCCATTAGTGGTGAACGTTTGTTCAGTGAGTGAGTGAGTAGGGTTTAACGTCCCACCCGACACAGTATAGGTCATTTCGGGGACGGCCTTTCCAGGCAAATGCACAGACACATAATAACAGAACAGTAACTTAAACCTTTACAACAATGGAACACAAAGTTTAACCTTTAAAGAAAAACCGAATATGGAACACAGATCACAGAAACGACCTAAACCTAAAATTGTAAGAACTTGGCATTAGTATTTTGCATATTAAACTGTAATGGCAGTTCTAATAATCTTTTCTGTTATCCTCCAGACAGTCATCAATCTCATAATGCTGTCTATTTGAGGACAAGGGGACGAACGTTTGGTCAAATTCCGTCAACACCCAAAATATCCTGCATTAATTACGTTTGTTAGGGACTCCTGCACGAATGCACAGACACATGAACACTCTGGAAACATAATGCCTCTGGCCACTATGATCTCAAGCTCTCAAGTTAAAAGTTCAAATAATAAAGAAATTGACAAAAAGATAAGTGCTACTTTATTACTACGACTACTACTATGACTGCAACAACTATTACAGACCTCATCCGTTGGATCATAGTACTGTTCCAAGTACGGATGTGCCAGCGCCTGTTCGACGGTGATTCGTTTGTGAGGGTTAAACGTCAACATCTTGTTCAGCAAATCCAGCGCTGCATGCAACAGTACAATGACTGCGTGTCTCAATTATCCAAAGGTTAAATAGTCCAAAGGTGTATACTATTGCTACATGCATTTTCGCTAACTGTAACCCTCACCCACACTCTAACCCTAACCTTAGTTGAGAGGAAATGCGAAGATTGAGTCAACATCCGTAGAAGTGTACAGGAAAGAACCGCAAAACTTTCAGAATATCAAACATTCGGCCTGTTGATTAAACCTTCAGATTATCGAGCCATCCTCTGACGGAAGACACAAAATCATTCCAGAAACATTGAAGCATACTGAAAATCATTCTGACATGAAATTAGATGTTAAACAGAGTAAATTATAGCCCTTCATCAGAACTAATCTCAGAGCTACAGAGTGTCACCAGCCATATGGGATCACAGCATTACCTGCCACCCAACACAGGTGAATATGCCCTAACTTAACCCTAGCCAGATGGACTGTCACTCAATTCACTTACCTCGGAGAAATGGAAGGCGGAGTTGACATTGGTGCTGGTTATTATATACCAAGATGGTTTACCAGCCAGTTGACATCACCAATCCAAGTAGTAAGCATTTGATAGCAACATGACTGCGATTAATGTCAAGTCAAACTCATGATCTTTTGATGTTAAGTCTAACATCTTAACCACTACAACACAATAGCCCTGGCTAGGCAGGCCATTACTTGATTCACATACCCCGGATGGATGCAAGGCTGAGCTGACCTGGATGGTTGTGATGTGCACATGACTAATTGGTATATAACCACGCAGCCAAAAGCAATCATCACAAAAATTCATAAACCACAGAAACGAACCCTTTATATCGGCTGACACAAACAGTTTGCTCCAAGCTATCGTTGGCTTGTAAGGCAGAGACATCAGGTATCCTCTCGCCTGTGACACAATAAGAAAACAAGTAGTAGTAACCGTAAAAAGATGCTAAGTAAATTAGCCACAATGCACTAAAACAGCTACAGCAGATTTCTTTAAAAAACTTTATTCACCACACAAATGTAACAAAAGAACAGTCGTAAAACAATATTAGAGTAATGAATGAAGGGGTAAGAATTTAAACGAAAAAATCATATGGGGTCAGTATGACACCACTGAGAAAGGCGTTGCTGAGTTCCTATATGCTGTGGAATTGTTATCTACGGTAACCACTCTGCTATCTAAAAGGTTAAATAGGTTAAAGAACGTGATATAGCTCTTAATGGGAAGATCATCTCAGAGCTATGAAGCACGCCGTATGGAATCACACAGTGTTACCTGCCACCCGACACAGGTGAACGCGCCCCGCCTGAACCCCAGCCAGATAGGCCGGTACTCAATTTACCTATCCCTGAGAGATGAAAGGCTGAGTTGACCTAGGCGGCTGGTTACATACCAAGATGGTTTACCTGCCCGCAGGCAGTCACCCATCGCAGTACTAACCCGGCTCGGCGTAGAGTAACTTTGTTGATCAGATCAGATGCATTACCACTACACCATGGGAGACCAACCCAATCTCTATCTCTAATGGTTTGGCAAATTTTGGCCAAGGGTTTAGCTCCCAAATCTTTATACCTCATGGCAGAATTGGAACCTGTCTAACACAATTCTACTCTGGGCCACAAAGGAATGGCCAAGCAAAGTTTGCCCGTTAGTTGTTTAGTCAAAAATCCTGCACAAATGAATCATACAGGGTGGCCGCAAAGTAGGAGAAAAAATCCCGAGTCTTCCAGAGCCATAAACTTACTTTTCCATAGGTCATTGCAACAAAAGTAACTGCAATAATCAATAATATTAATAAGCAATGCCTCAACAGTGGAGTACAGGGGCAGAGCCCGCACCACAAACATGTTTTAGAGCATTTTTGCACCCCAGAAACAGCATCTGGTGACACTGTTTCGTTTGCTATAATTTTCCCTGAGGTTGCCCCGATAATTTCTCGAGTTTTCCATGTTCAGAGAATTCCCCAAGTACTCCGAGTTTTCCAGGTTTGTGGCCACCATGTCAAACTTTGGCGCAGATCTAATGAACTAAGTGAGAGACTGCAACAATTAATAATAACAATAAAAAGGCACTTGTAGTGCATCATTTACAAAATGTCCCACTTGGCACAAACAAGATGTAGCCTATGCATGCATACAATAATTACACATGCCAACAGACAAAATACAAATTATAACTAAATGGTCGCTACGGCTCCATAAACTATTATGCCAATATGTGACAAAGCCAAAAAGTGCACTTGGGGGCATATTTGACCTCACAGTGACCTTGACCGATGACCTTTTGACCCCAAAATTTGAAGCATTCATCCTTGATGCAAAGTCCATTAATGTCGCAAGTTTGGTCAAATTCTGTTAACAAATACCCAAGATATTGTAGTGTAGCAATGTTTGTTTCGTACTCACTCAAGCATGAACACTCCGGAAACATAATGTTACTGGTCACTACACTGGCGGAGGAATAAAAACAGCTAAAATGATAAAAATTACCAAAATTATCTAAAAACGCTGTGTACCTACCTTATCGTTGATGATACAGTTGAGATCTTCCTGAGATGGAGAGCCGAGAATGCCAAGGATATGATTCAGTTGATCCAGGTCTAGTACAGCATTGCAGTTAATCAAATTATCCATTTAACACTGCGTATTAATGGACCAATTATCTGGAGTAACTCTCTTTTTGAGATTATTATCTAAAAGTTAATTCCTGCAAATTTTCGGGGTGTTATTATCGTACAGGCAAGACAGCCTTCCAGTAACAGCAGTCAAATTAACACGTTAACAAATGAACTGTGATTAAAACATTATTGCCATTAGAAATTTCAACCAAGTGGCCGAAAAATTACTTTGCATGGCTATCTTGCTGTGCTCAAACCTAAGTGGGATTGAGACACCAAAGCACATGTACCCAGAATATCCAGTGGCTTTTATTGGACAAACTCCTTCCCCTGTCCCCTCGCTAAGAAAAAAACTAAAAACCTATCCCAAGCAACTTCATCAGATGTTAGTTTTTTGTTCGACTAACAATGGAACATTTTATTACAGTTAAGTTATAAATCTTTTAAATCTACTAATGTGCAAATTTCTGAATATGTACTGATGTCAACAATATCTAACAGTGCTCATTTTAACAATTAAAAACCACTGAAACCCTAAAATCTATCAAATTTGGCCTCTTTTCTCAGATAACAGAAGGCTTCATGTAGGCCAGGTTGTTATGTGTAACAAAAAAACTCATATCGAAAAACCACACCAACCTGATAAAGCTCCATAAAAATGACCATAAAACAAAGGAAACAATATCACTGTGTACACAGACTAGTGTATAAAGCTGAGGAAAGGATACAGTGCTTGCCGGGGAACAGCGGCCTGTTAGACAACAACTCGGCCAGAATGCAGCCGACCGACCAGACGTCGACTGATTGACAGATCTCAGTTAAGAATGACACGCAGTATGGTAACAACATTTTAGCAGACTCACACAACTCAAAACTAACTGAAATAAAAACAAGACTAGAATCAATCGGAAATCTCAAATTTCTGCCAAAGATGGTGCTGTCATCTGGCAAACACAAACACAACAATGATTAAAAAACAAGGTTTCTCGGTTACATTTACAGCGTAACTGTATTCACATCACAAGGAATGTGCCTATATCTCCAGCATGCAGATATGCCTTCGTTTATCAACTTCATCGGTTAAGGGTTTAACAGAGCGTCACAAAAACATGAAGGACATTGAGACACAATTAGTGAATGTCGCTTCATTCAGTCTTGCAAAGAGACTAAAGCTTCATATCCTCTGAAAAAAATTGCAGTTCTCATCACTAGTGACATTTTTCAAAACAGATACCGTGAAGTGACCTTAATCCAAAATTTGAGAGTTAAAATTGTATTAACTGTCAAAGTTTTAACTACTGATCAAATGACTCAAGTCTCGTCATTTTCCAGCAGCCCTGCCATTCAGGTCAGCAACTTGCCTGCAACTGGCAACATAGTGCTTTAGAAAAACAATCGAATGCTATTCTAACAAATTACGTAAATTCATTGAAAAAATACCTTTTTAATTGGATAATTGTTGACGCTTCGGCAACCGCTGCTGTCTTCTTCAGAACGATTGTCCACCAGGTGTCGCTGCAGCTTAGAGTAAGTAATCATAGTAAGTAATTCGCCGCAGCAATACCTGGTGGATGTTCGTTCCGAAAAAGGCAGCAGCGGTTGCCGAAACATCAACAATTATCCACTTAAAATGGTTGTTTTTTTGATGAACTTACGTAACTTATAGAGTTATAGATTTAACCTATTAATCTACTCAAAGACAATCGAATGCTATTATTTGACAATATAAACATGAGCACCAACTACTACTACTAAGACACTATTACTGCTGAGCCTACTACTGTAACTACATGGTGTTTCATAAGAAGGCACCGTCAACCTTTTTCTTTCTTTCGAAATTCAGTCAAATGGCAATAATTTTTTACAAAATGTTTAGCAGCTGCAGCTGAAACAATATTAATTAAAATATTTAAACAAAATTAGATTGTTAGTTAAATATTTTTTGCTAGCCGTGACAAGGATACTGGCTTTGCTGTAGCCCTTTGAGTTGAGCATAATCTCCGGGGCACGGTACCATCTTGTGGCGACGTACTCCGTCAGAAAGCCGGTGTGGTCGTGGTTTGGGTCAGCAATGCGCGCCAAGCCAAAATCACAGATCTGCCAAACAAGTCACAAACAAACACATCGGCTCTCACATTATACAGTACAGCGATACAACAAGTCCACTGAAGTAATTTGGTAAGAGGCGCAATCACTCTAGCCAATCCACACAACTCCTTGTTTCTATTTCGTAGACGTAAGCAGCAGTTTGCAAGTGCAAGATCTGGCTGCAATAAGAGTGCCTACATCCTGAAAAGTTTACCCCCCCTTGGGGATCAGGAATGGAAGAACCCCCATCTAACACAACATGTCACTGGACCGCACAGATGTCCCTGCCAAATGGCATCTAAAAACATCGAACAGTTTAAGCTGAATGTGGCAGATGACAAACACACAGATAGATTACAGACGGACAAAATTACAAAGTAGCTATAAGTGTGATACAGCATTCTGACTAACAATAACTAACAACTGTGTCCCACAAATTCAAGCTTTCAACTTTCATCACAAAGCAGAGCAGCAAAATACTTCAACTAAGAAAAAAAATACTGTACGAGTTTTGTTGAAAACGAAGTTGTCGTCCTGCTAATAAAAAATCCATTGAAAACTGACAAAGTTCTCGATAGGAGCTTAATGTACTACATTTCTGAAACACAGTATCATACTACGTTGCACTAAAAAAAGAAAATGTTTTTAATGCACTATAGCATCAAAGATTAACACATAACTGGCCAAAATTGTAGACACACTATTTAAAATTGTTAATCCATTACAAGTGTAACTGAATAAGTAAAACACGATTCAAGTGTCACTTCTGTGATAAATCAGTATTAAAACATACTCAGTTGCATTGAAAAAAACTTGGAAAAAAAACAACAAAATTGGCATACAGTAAAAAAGCCGTAGCTGTAAATTACATTTTTGCATTTTGAAAGCCCTGTAGAAATACCCACCTTGAGGTCGCAGGTAGTATTAAGCAGTAGGTTGCTTGGCTTCAGGTCGCGATGTAGAACGTTTGCTGAATGAATGTACTTGAGACCGCGGAGAATCTGGTAGAGGAAGTAACAGATGTGATCATTGCTTAGTTTCTGAGTCTTGAGTAGCTTGTACAAATCAGTCTCCATCAACGACTGAACTATGTACCTACACAGCAGAGTGATAACCCGTTTACACGATCAAGCAAACATCAAGCAAACATCGAGCCAGTTCATCCAGCCAGCTTGACTGTGTAAATGAGGTATAACTGGTAACTTGCCTGAATCTCGGCAAATTCCAGTCCGTCATAACCAGGGGCCACAATAACCAAGGTCCATCACAACCAAAGATGCAATTTATCTTCATTCTAGCCCTATCACTAACCCTAGTAACCCTTGCACTGTATGGGCTAGTGCAACTTTGGACTAGTAAACTGTCCCCACGCAGTAGAAGTAGTAGTAGTAGTAGTAGAGTGTAATTAGTAGTAACAATTTATAGTACTTTGCACAGATCCAATTCTATCAATGACTGAACGATGTGCCTGCGTCAACGCAACAAGAAGCCATCAAATATCTCAAACATCTGCCAGGAACAGTGCTGATAAGTGATACCTAGTGAGCATAAGGGCCGAGAAAAGTATCCTTATTTCTGGATACGGGCTGCATCCCGATAATTCAGCTAGGTGATCCAGGGATCGCTGTAAGCTCCGTCAATGGCTTACGGGGCAAAGACCCACCCTGTAAGCGCAACTGTGTGCATTCCAAGCTCAAAAAGGCCACCTGGTGGTCATATTTTGGCCATTTTTATGAAACATTTTGGGGATCTGGATCATAGTGGGTGCAAGTTTAATTTAACCCATCAAATGTCTAGACACTCCTCCTCCCAGCTGCGGGCCTGTATTGCTATAGCACTTCTACACATCTGTCTCCATCAAGCACCACACTATGTACTTGTGTCCAAACAACAAGCAGTCAATCACACACTACCAAATCTCAAACCTTGGCCGAGAAAAGAGGTAACAGTGGACTAATTATGTGTGCCAGTGTCATCTAAAAAGCAACATAAGTACTTCTTCTCTGCCGTATCAAATCCTTTCCATTTCAGTGACGCGAGAATACAGTCAAATAATTGTGTTACAAGAGCAGAGCAATGATAATGTGCAGTCAGTAATGAACTTACACATCCTTCATATCTTCCACAGAACTGGCACAAAGGATATCCTGGATATTGATAATCTGCAACCAGAACACAATACCACCATCAAACGACACCAGTTCACCACCAAATACCAGTACATACGAATAACACAGAACGTTACCACGTTAAACTGCGCAGCAGAAAAAAATTTCAGAGACATCATGATCATAAAAATGCAAACCACCACAATAATAACAAATGGTGTTTTGACACATCCAGTCATACTGTGAAATGTTAACAGTTAATCAATTAATCAAAAAACAATTAATTAGTACCATATGTTGCAAACAAATCAATGGCACACCTTCTATGAAATAACTCACTGTATTTAAGTATATTTAGGCTAATAAACTCGAAGACCAAATGTAAATATAAATCAGCTGCTTACATTCTCGTGATTGAAGCGTGTCAGAATTTTTATCTCTCGGAGTGTCCGCTGGCAATACGTCTGATGCTCAAATGGTGAAATCTTCTTGATCGCAACCTTGGTGTGGGTTACCTGATCGGACGCAGATCTGTTGCACATTTCCACAGCAGTACAGCAAATCATTAACAGCATAAAACATTACATGTATCCAGTGACATTTTTATGCAGCAATAACTTGCCTACTGAGGTTTCTATCAGATTTTAACAGATGCTTCAACCAGCTTCGTCATTTCAGTAAATCATTGGGTTCTTAAGTCTCATCTTCTCTCTTCTTCGAAATATGTGCCAACTTCAGTATGTTGAAGGCCACGGCACATATTTTTCTTGCAGCAGTGGCACTGCTTCCTCTAAACAGACAGCTAGGGTTAGGGATAGTGTGAGTGAGTGAGTAGGGTCTAACGTCCCGCCCGACACAGTACAGTCATTTAGGGGATGGCCTTTGCAAGCAAAATTGCACACACACACACAATAAAAAACAAAAAGTTTAACCTTTACAGAAAGTTTAACCTTTATGAAACACAAGACACAAAAAATGACCTAAACCTAGAAATGTAAGAACTGCCGATTATAATTGTGCATAGGTAACGATAATGGCAATTCTAATAATCTTCCCTGTTATCCTCCAAATAGTCATCAATCTCACTGTCTATTGGAAGACAGGGGGAGGGTTAGAGATAGGTTAGATAGGTCATGGTTAGGGTTAGTGGAAGTATAATTACGCCACTCAATTTTGTGCGACTGAATGTTCAGATCACATCAGTGTTTACAAAACAGTTGACAAAAATTCAGTATCAATTAAAATGCAAAAACAGTGATAAAGTTATTAACCTGCTGTTGAAGATATAGGCCTAGTCAACTCTACTTGGACAGGCAACAAATAACTTCAACTAAAAAAACAGCTAAGGACAAACTTAAGTAATGCTTTCTAATAAACACTGGTCTGTCTATTGTAAGTTCTGGGAGAATAGGGTGTGGGTAAAAGAATTATGGAACTTTTGTTCCCATGTACTTTCTCTCCCAGGAACGAAAGTTCCATATATGGAACTTTCGCTCCCGAGAACTTTTGTTCCCGGGGAGCGAAAGTGACGTAGAACTTTCACTCCCAGGAACTTTCGCTCCCACAGCCAAGTAACGTGGTTTCGCTCCTGAACACAAATTAGGATTACTTAATTGATAAACTAATGGTATTAAGGCACTATGACTTGTTCATATCTTAGTACTTCATTGTAGTAAAAGAAGGCAGCTTCTCGCAAATTTATGTATTAATTTTAGGCCTATTTTATCTTAATATTAAGTTTCCTAAATTCTTTCTCAGATTACATTTCTCTATAAATTTTTCCTTAAATTTTAATTTTCATCAAGTTCTTACCATTATTTTAAACTCTTGTCTCTTCCGTAAACCCTAAACCCACTTTTAGTCTTTCGGAAAACCTTCATAGCCTAGCTGTAGCACGTCTTCCCTAGCGACAGCTGGGCTTTCTTGTTTTGAACGTTGAGCATTTACACCGCATGATAGAGTCCTTTGATTTCAGCTGCTTCTATTGAACATTAAGTGTGCAGGCCTATAATGTTAAATCTTAGTGAGGAGCGAAAGTTCCAACTCATTTTCACCCAGGAGAGCCGAAGCGAAAGTATGTGGGAACGAAAGTTACAGTTACCTGGGTAAAATGCGTCTTGTGCGTCTAGTGCAATTATAATTTGGATAAACGTTAAAGACAGGATCAGGGATGGCGTTACATTCAAGATCAGCGTCAAAGCTAAGATTTTGGCTGGTGAGGATTACGGTCAGTAGGCCTAACGTTTTTTTGCATAAAAATAACAGCCGCACCGCAGACGTGTTTGTTACGTTTGTGGCAGATATAGTTGGGGGTAGCACTAATTGCTGAATCGGCACCTTATCTGTCTATTTTCAAACAAGCAAATTGTAGGAAAATTACATTTAGCATTCACAGAACAAGTCATTATCCCAACATAACCCTCTTAACTTTGGGTGATGTATTTTCTGCCCGTTTTTGCTTGCATTGATGTGGCTTCTTTCCACCACCTGGGGTGTCAGGCACAGTAATACCACCATCGGACGCAGTTGCTTTGCAGACAGCAAGCGCCACACATCAACAGTTAATCTATGTTTGACAAATGAGCCTCGTAAAACAAAATCGCCAACACCGCACATTGCCCTGTCGGCTTCTGTGTACTGAGATTCCACTAACTGGCGCAGGGTGTCAATGAGAACGGGAACCTGTTGCGAGCGCCAATCAACAGCATGCTTTTTTGATTTATGCTTTCACAGTTGTTATTTGTCCAGCAACTGTTGCCAGACGTTACGTTTTGTCGCATTAGTGGAAAAATTCTGTGTAGAACATAGTCAGAGAAAGCAGTAGGCACATTTAATAACTCTTTTTATTTGCTCCATCGGCGCCGATTCAGCAATTAGTGCTACCGATTGTTGGAGTAAGCGAAAAATGATATCAATAGGGTTAGAGGTAGGGACAGAGTATAAACTAATGTTAAGAGTTTGATTTGGTAAGAGTTACACACGTTACTAGACGTTGACGCAGTAGACACACCAGACGCATTTTACCCACACCCGGGAGCATAATATTTCGATAATTTCATCAATGAGGAAATGGCAAAGAAACTAGGTCAACTAGATATCCACATTACGGTGTTGCAACTATTGCAAAATCAAGACAAAAAATCTACGCACACGACCATTCCATAAGCTCCTTCGCCGATATACGATAGATTCGTATATCGCGGTCCGACTTCAAAAGCATGCTCTCTGACATATTCAACTTTGCTACCAGAAACACTGGTATCCATCATGTCCATTTTTATTTCTTGACCTATATTACCTGACGCCGATTGGTCAATCGACGTGACTAGACTAACAGTCCGATAGTTGGACTTTTGTAAAAAAAAATATACAATGACTCCGGGCCCGAAAGTCTATTCTACAACAGCAATAATTGATTCGATTATGTCATTCATGAACTTAGTAGTTGATTATTTATTTCTGTTAATAGATAAAGATGATAATGTTGACGGGTGATATCAAGTTTCGCTAAAATTATATAAATTGCACACCAAACAAAAACCCTTAAAACCTAGCAAATTGATGCATAACAGAGTTTACCATAAATATCTAAAGGTTATTCAAGGTCACATACTTTAAATAGCGTGATTAGAAAGCAGATAACATATTTTACGTCATTGTATACTAATATTCCTCTTCGCTCTAAAGGTTCTTATTTGCTTACTTGCACGCCAAATTGCCAGTGATATTATAAAGGACTTTTTGTGTTCAAGTCCAAGGCCAAGGCTTTGACATTCAAGGAAAAGGCCAAGGCCAAAAACTTACAATAAAAGCGTGGCCAAGGCCAAGAAAAAACGATAATTTTGGACCATGGCCAAGGCCAAAACCAAGAACACCCAAAAGCTGTAACCACAGCGATAATTTTTAGCATCACCGACTTTAGTAATGCCAAAAAGTTCAAAACCTTTTCAGTTTTGTGCTCAAACTAGAATATTGGTAATAATATACAGAATATATTTTAGTCCTCGGTATTATGGCTAAGGACTATCTCAAGGCTAATACAGAGGCCAAGAACTCCGGACCAAAGAGAAAGCCAAATACACTCCTCTTCACCTCGAAACACAACTGCAAACTGCATCAGTATAGGCCTATACATCCCCCAGACAAGACATAAGCACACTACACTACATTTTGTCAGCAATTCCCAGGAAAATAATCAAATTTGTTGCCACGTTGCCACCAAAGCCATGATGCACCAAATTCAATTTCGACTGGGACTATGCCCAAGATCCTGCTAGGGGAGCTCTCAGTGCCCCCAGACGTCCTAGCTGGATTTTAGGGGGTCCTACTTTTAAGGCGAGGGAAAAAAGAACGGGAGGAAAGAAAAAGGGAGGAGGGCAAGCCCCCTCCTCCAATTCACATTAACGGCTAGGTTACTGCCCTACGAGGATAAACTGCAGTTATTACAATTTACAAGTTCTGAAGCAAGCAATCTTGAAGCATAAAAAGTCCAAGTCAAGATCATGAGATAAGATCACAAATAGCCTACTTCAGTCGGTTTAACGGTTTTATTGTACAACGAACATAATCTAGCAAAGAGAGTGAATAAACAAAAACACTCCACAAGAACAACGTCATATCAGCATTTTAACAGCAGCAACAACTAACTCACGTCAATATCAATATTTTTCATAGTAATAATAATAACATAAGCAACTATTTTAATAACATTTCGGTTAATGTATACACAAAAGTGCCATTGCTGCCAAGTGTGCGTACAACGTGCCTAACGCCAACAGTCGTCAAACACAATATTTAATAACAATAACATTAATAGTAT
>Ga0209454_1000668_pt1 | contig 18759 bp, 14 predicted proteins | sample WorMetHERISLAND1_2_FD_187400 | JGI IMG/M metagenome (GOLD analysis project Ga0209454, IMG submission 187400) | Marine gutless worms symbiont microbial communities from Max Planck institute for Marine Microbiology, Germany - Olavius geniculatus... | ecosystem: Host-associated > Annelida >... | reverse complement strand
CCGGTGCGGAGTCGAACCTGCGCCCCTGAGTGACCTCAGGATTACAAGTCCGGCACGTTACCGTTAGACTACCGAGCCACACACAAACGTAAGGGGCTGAAACTTAAACCGTTAAAATCCATGTTTTACGCTGAAAGTTCAGTGCTTACTGCTTAGGTTATCTTAGTCTATACGTATAGTAATTTAGGCGCAAATCACTGCCGAAGTAGGTGTCGCAGCCTAAAAATCGCAAAAAATCGCTGTGTGGATTTCAAGGTCGTTCAAGGTCATCGTTGTGGTAGCACCACTGACAAGCTTTCCGGAGGAATCTCTATCTCACTTGGGCTTGAATCGGTACTGCGTTGTGACAGACGAACAGACAGACAGACGGGCAGATACGATAGGCAACGTATGCGCTAAGCATTATGTGCTGTCGCGCGTAAAAACAGCCTACCCGTTGTCGTTAATGGTCCATCGCTGGCGGATGTCATCAGCTTGGCGACGCATCAGACTGACATTACCGTCAGTGTCTTGTTCACTCACGCCGAGTACCAGGTTCCCATCAGCCCGACACGCGATAAACCCGTCTTCATCGTAGGAAAACCGCTGCACTCCCAGTCGTGGGTTTTCCCCGGCAGCGTCAGACTCGCCTCGCCTGCTGCTTCTGACCATAAAAATAGCAACAACAACAACACGTGACATATAGCCAATTCGCACCTACGACGCCGTCGTGAGTCAACTGTCTCCGACAATCGGGGACAGTTGAGTCGCGTTGGCGTCGTAGGCTAGGCGTTCCAATAGCAGTGAGAATAATTACTTTTGGCCCAGTACCGACATATCACGCGGTCGTCCTATTCAGACGCACAGCACCTATTTATTTTTAATTCCATTTTTACACCATGCAAGCCGTGTTTACGCGAGAGTCTATCACACTACTACTAGGACTACTCACTGAACTGAATAAATATAAATATACAAAAATATGAATATATAATACTGAATTCAGTGGGACTACTACTTACAGCACTCTGTTGAAAATTTTTGTCCAAAAATGCAAACCTTGAGGTTGAAAAACCCCAAAGCTAGACCTAACAACCCCAAATATAACTAGAAAGCAATCATAGCTCGCAGGTACCTCCGCCAAAGCAATGCTTTTCGCTAGGTGGCGTCACCATCTTCGGTTTTGCAGCGGTTCTGCTCATGCCCCCTTTAACGCAATGGTAACGAAAATTTGAAAGTGATCCAGAATCCAAGATTCCTGCCAGATCACTCCCAAAATGTAATCACTTGTATCTTATGCCATACCCGACATACCCTCAAAATTTCAGTAAGATCCGGCCATAACTTTTTGAGTTATCTTGTACACACACACAGACAGAAAAACAAACAAAGTCTGGCAAAAACATTACCTCCTTGGCAGAGGTAAAAATAGAGACTAAGTTGAAATACTGCGCACCCAAACCCACGGTCTCCCTTGCCACAAATTTGCAGCCGTCTGTGGGAAAATTTCAACTTGCAACCCCCCGTGCACCCCTCCCCTCTTGCCCAACTTTTTCGACGCATGACGCCTCTAAGGGGTCACTGAATTCAACTCACGGATGCCAAATAAAGTCAGCAGACAGATTCGTCGACGTGACATTTCACTGTCTGATCGTCAAACGGGAATGAACATAATAGCCTGCAGTTTAGTCGCGTATATTATCCGCAGGTAAGTTTTAGGCATAATGTTGACAAGATAATCTACATAGTCGATGATCCCAAACAACAAGCCCAGCTGTACTGGTTGTCAGTGACCTTCAAGGTCATCCAAGGTCGATGATTTTCGTCTCACCTGAAAGGGCATTATGCGATTTGCTATTAGTGATCAATAGCAACCATAGGCCCTATCTCACATCGCTTAGCCACAATACATCTGTAATGGGCGGAGAGACAAACGGACAGACAGACAAACAGACGACAACTCGTACCATAAGCTCGACCGTTGCGTAAGTACGGTCGGCTAAAAACCGTAAAAACGTAACGTCTTTCCTGGGCCATAAAGCCTAAAAGGTGGCGATGATCTCCGTTTTAATATTCCTCTGCAGCCATACACCAGTTAGCACTGCAAGAACACGGATACTGGGCTAGTGCATCGCGCAATGTGCCTGTTGACGTCCCAGCTTTCGCTGTCACTCACTACCCATAGCCTACCCATGTCGCAGTATCTCAGCCTCACTTCTTAGCGTCAAATTCTCACAAACGCTATATAGCATACATTACTCTGTTTATGACCTTACACTTACGCCCAAATTGTCCACTTTAAAACTTTTTTTACAGTATAAAAGATAACACTAGCAACAGAAAAATTAAGAAATATTTACAAATTAGTATTTGATGAAGCCAATTAGCGCTTTATAACAGTTACATAAAATGGTGAGACTTGGCGTTTAAACCGTTTGACAGATTAAGATGCCACCTGGCAAATACATTTGTGAATCGAATGATACGCTGCGTTCCTGACCTCCCAAGAAAGGGGAGATTTTAGGGTCAAACCCCCAGCCAACACATGCTTCCGATTCACCAAGCGGCAGCATCAACCGTCGATTTCGCCTCTTACCAAATTACTCCACTGCCTGTTACATCCGCCAGTGGCTAGCCTATGTGACTGGTGCCGTTCATTTATTCATCTGTTGGTCCGTCAGCAGAAATGCAAAAGAACTTAGACGTGGATTTGACTGACATTTCCAGTACTGTACAAGATTTTGGTGGTAATCGGGAAGGGCGTCCGGATCACACCATTGCGTAATAAGGAAAAAACACTGTAGGCCTACTTACTTAACTAATTAATTACTAACTTACTAACTACTAAGGACGTATACCATACCGCGAGAGTCGAGTGGTGTCCGTAGTGCGGTTGTCGAGGTCATCATTGACAAGTTTCTCCCACGGCCAGCGGATCTTAGACCCAGCCCGCTCGTCCGCATTCTTGTGAGATGCCTCGTGCGATGACCTGCAGCCAGCAAAATACACCACCAACCACAATACGACCCTTCTATAACCTAGCTTTCAGACCGTCTTAGTGCCCCAGCACTGCAGCCATCGCGGTGGATTTCGTCCCATCGACATTGTACACTCAGTAGAAATCTACTTTCTTAACTAGACTACTAAATCCACTTTCATATCGTTACACATGCGTTTACTCCTATCTTCCATGCCGCCCTTCAGAGCTTCCATGCTCGTAAACTGCAATACGCTGCTCGACAATAATTTAATTTCATCGTAATTGCTGTACCAGTACCAGAAACAATTATGTAATGTGATATTTCACTCGTGCTTAAAATGAAACAGAAATTACCTAAGTAAATCAAGTGATGCGCCGTGCGCGCATACATACATATTGCCGTTGGCAAGTTGTCCGATACCGTCCTCGTCATGGTTTGCAACTTCTGGTTCACTGGTAACAGCCAGAGTGTTAACCACAAGACACGACCCAGGCTTCAGACCACCAGCCACTTCCACCACTAGGTCTGTTACAGCACATCACCCGACTTTCAACTACAATTCATAATAAGACAAAAAGCACAAATGTCGCTAGGGTGGACTGACCATACTGCCTATATCCGAAGGCCAGAGTCCGACTTTCGATCGCAAAAAAAAACGATTTCCTACGGTGACTGCAGTCCCATACACGCTATGGTGACGCTGTTGTATCGAATGCTACAATCAACGCTAAAATACGACACGGTAATTCGGTGCACGCGGGTGATAGCTGCAGGCGAAAACTTTGCATTCAAAATTGCTGCCAAACCACTGCAGATAGAGACATGGTTACTATTGACAGCCTACAGAAACTCGTCACTGTCCTATCCAACAGTACCATCGCCAACTTCCCACGACTTACTGTTTAGCCACAATACATGCGTTACAGACAAACGACATACAGAAAGACAGACAACATAATACCCAAGGCTCGACCTAACGGTCGGCGAAAATTAAGCAAGTGCTGTATCTACAGCCTCTATGGCAAACGATCGCACATTATGTTGGCACTCGGCCGACATGGTTTTCCAGTCATCATCATCACCTACCATCATCATCAGGAGTGTTTATAGGGGTTTCGTTTTTATTATCGCTTGAAGCTGTATGGGTGTAGTGCTAGACTTCAGCATCTATGCTTACAGGGCGTGGATAATTGGGACTATTATGGTCTGTGGAGACGGTCTCCCTAAAGGTTTGGTGTCTAGTGATTTTTTTGGAAATTTTTCTGAATTTTTGCCACATTTTCATCGTCTTCCTACAAGGTGCTCAGGAAAGCATGGTCGAAAACGGAGGTCCCTAATCTCAGGAGGAGGTATTGGCTACCTATGGTCTGAAGAGACATGGGAGACCATTCCCTTAGATATCTGCGGTCCGGTGCGGTCGTTTTCAGTGGTTTGGCGGTCCGGTGCAGTAGACTATAAGGGGGAGGGTATAAATCCAAAATATGGATCCATACCCTTCTGTAAAAAGATGTCTGCATGACCTGTATGCTCTGGACACTAACGAAAGTCGTTCCCTGATATTTTTTGGGTCCGCTGCGGTACGGCGTGGTCCGGTGCGGTGTTTCGTCGGACCGGTTCATAGGATCGCAACTGATCAGAGACTGTGACTTACTGTCGGCATTTCTCAGACGGACGAACTGTTTCATCTGGGCGACGTCAGCTGCGATGTTCGACAGCAGGAAGTGACGCTGCTGCTCGGTCTTGCTCAACGTCGGGTCGGACCAAGGCTCGCCGCACGTCACGTACACCAGTTCGTCCCTAGTCAGGCCGGACAGGTTGAAACGCTCCACGCCGGTCTTGTCAAAAAGTCGACGCGCTGAGAATGGTAAATCCAACAGCACCGTACACTGGTCCAGAAACTGTACAAGCAACATAGCATAGATGAATAAAATCTGCAGACAAGTAAACCTTCTCGTTATATAACCAACACCAAGGTCAACTCAGCCTGCCATCCCTCCGGGGTATGTAAATCGAGTACTGATCTGTCTGGCTAGAGTTATAATGGGGTACGTTAACTAACTTAACTTGTGTCGGACGGCAGCTAACACCGTATGATTGCATATGCATATGGCAGGTGACGTTCCGTAGTTCTGGGATGGGTTTTCCATAAAGAGCTATATCATTTAACACTGTCAGCAAATGATGCCAGAAATTGCGATAGACCTTTTATAGACGGTATTTTTATAAATTGAACACAAAAGATGCAGTAGTTACGGCGAGAAACTGTTGTTGTAACACGGTGATGGAGCTGTCGCAGTGCAGCTGGCTGTCCACGTCAACGTTCGTACAATCATGCACGTCACGTGACTCAGTAGCGCTGTGATGACGTCCACGATGATGACCACGTGATGACTTTGACCTTGACTTTGACCTTGACGACGAGTCCACGCCGGACGCTCGCTTTGCCGGCTGCAGACACAACAAGAGTGCATGATCACTGCATGCAATTCACTTAACAAATTAATTGCACAACAAATTACCTGAAATATCAAACTACTCCCGTCGGTGTGATGCCCAGTTCTGGGGCCCTGGCGACTAACTATCCAGATCCAGATTAGGTAGTATACACGGTGTTTCATAAAAAGGACTCTTTTTTGTTTTTTTCATAATTCACTCAAAGGACGATCAATTTACACAAAATTTGTACCAGTTGTAGCTGAAGAAATACTAATTCAAAATATTGCAACAAAATATGGCAGATAATTAAATATTCTTTGCTAGACCTGACGTAATGCTGACGTCATAATGTGTCATATATTGGATATATCCATGGATCATTGGATATCCATATCCATGGCAAGTCTTACCTTGCTGAAAGTAAGTTCTTTTTAGAAAAACCTAACTAAAGTTCTGGAGAAAAAAAAGAAAACAAAAAAAAGCGTCGGCAAGAAAAAAGAAGAAAAAAGCCAAAAGCATCAAATCATGACCTGTTGGTTGGTACGTACTGGTGCTATAACAGGCACAGCTTTCGTTTGACCTTCCTGAGCTCCATTCTTGAGGACTTGCAGTCTCAGTGACGTCGAGCCATGATCTGAAGCACTGCTCCCTGATTTGTCTGCCTCACTGCCCCCAGGTCCGCCATTACTCTTAGTGGGCGGAGCGTACGCCAGCAGGTACCCTTCCATCGGCCAATCATAGTCGTCGTTGAGCTGTCCGTCGGGCGTGATTGGCCAGCTCAGAGCCTGTTTGTTCCAGTCGGGGTTTTCGACCTGTGTGTGCTTCCACTGTCCAATGTTGTCGAACTTCTCCTGTTTTATCGCCCATCTAAAACACCAGCATACCATCTCATTAGCAGCAGCCGTTGATACATGTAAACTGCGTTTTTCAACTCCGCCTAGTAAAGAGAGTGAATAGCAATTCACTCGGTGTGTGTTGTCCTCTCTGTGTGTCTGTCTGTGCGCAACGGCGTGACGTTATAATAACAATGACGTCATTATGTCATCAGCAGACTGTGCACCGTCTGTGACGTCACAGCAGCAACGCTTGAAAGAAGCGGCTACAGCAAAGCTACAGGAACATAGGCTTTGAGCCTGCCATTGAATAAATGAATGAATGTACGAATATCCACATATAGAAATATAGGAGATTTATTAGTAAAAAGAAAACGATCTGGTTTTAACAAAGCCTAAAACATAGGCTACCTTTGTGCCTTGGCGTGTTTGGCCTCCAATCTAGGGCAAGCGGCCACATAGAACCTTTGACCCGACTTAGTTCCAGGTTCCTCATTCTCGATCTGGTTTTCTTCATCTCCTTCCAGTGATCCGAGGTACGTCAGAAACATGTCCGGACGATCCTTCATTACACAGCACAAATCAGCCCGGGTAACAAAATGCAGCCACTCAGCTGCTAACAGTTCATTTTAGCATTAATTTGAACAAGTCTGTATCATTTATGAATGCAAAAGTTAACGCTGAAATTGATAGATAACAAGTGGCCTCCTTATCATTCGGTGGTCCAAAAACAAACCAACTGAAGTCTGATTAAAATCTTTATTCGTCAACAATGGCAGTAAACGTAAATAAAAAACCAAGAACAAAAATACGAAAAATAAATGCAGGCATAGAGTCGTCAACGTACCACTGAATACATCAGTAAAAAGTTTCACAAGGCGTAAATTGCATGAGATTTTGAAAACTCTCAGTGAACTACTTGTCAGCAAACATCCAGTAGCTAGTTTTCGCCCGCCTTCTGCCATGAATTTTAAGCCATCGAAAAACTGTCAGAAAATCCTCTTCTTAATGAAAAATTTGCATTCAAAAATGCAAAATCTTAACAAACCCCCCATTTTTGGGGGCAAAATTGAAATTATGAGCCTACATAATCTCCTCTGTTGGAAAACTACAGTATCGGCTGAAAAATTGCAACTTTCTGCCGTTGTTTCCTCTATTCAACCGACGGCGCCACGCCACGGCCCCGCCTTTTTACCGATTAGTCTCATCAGCTTTAATTAGACGTACGCACCTGGCAAGTGATGTTGCCGTCAGCAGTAAAAGTCCACAGCTGATTGGCTGAGCCGGCGGCGTTAGTGAATTTCCTCTGCACACAAACGACCAGACCGGCCACGCTCGTACTCTCAGATCGACCATAGACTGGGTGGCTGATTCGCGCCGTGATCTTCTGTTCACTCCGACCGAGAACCAACTGCTGCGCCACTTTACTGTACACATAGCCACTCTGCAACACCATAGCACAGCAGCACGCGTTGAATGTTAAAAAGTTTCAGGGTTAAAAGCGAATGTGGAAAACCGATTGCAGAACCATACAGAACGTCAACTATTGCACAAGGGATCACCTGAGGCGCGTTTCACACTTTTTTCTCTGAGAATCTCTGAGAATCTCAAAAATTTTAACTTAGAATTTGCGTTTCGCACTTCCTTTTCTCTGAGCTTCTCTGAGAAATCGTGAGCAAGATTTTCCTTTGCTACGTTTCCTTTGCTCCGCCCACTTGCTTGTGAGTTACGTCATCGGAAATTCTATGTTAGAATTCTCATAGAATTCTTACTTGCGCATTTCACACTTTTCGAGAGAACTAGTGAGAACTACTGAGCCATAGAAGTGAGATTCTCAGAGAAAAAAGTGCAAAACGCGTCTCTGGTACCCGACACAGCGTGCCCCGCCTCAACCACCTCCCTCCCAACCAAGCAGGCCAGTACTCGATTTATTTAGTCTAAAAAGATGAAAGGCAGAGTTGACCTTGGTGATGATTACCAAAATGGTTTACCTGGCTGCAGACAATCACCCATCCAAGTAGTAACCTCTTGATAGTGATCCAACTGGAAGTTGAACTGATGAAAGTATAGAGGCGAAACCACCAAAAGCCAAATGAAAAATAAGGAAGAATTTGGCCTAGCCTAAATATATGCATTCAGCCTTTTGCTGTCAGTCGTACTTTCTGACTGTTTTTATTCAGGCAAAGTTAAAACATCAACAGTAAAAAATCATTTACGCATGCAAAAAATGATGGGCAAGTCTAGAATGAACGTTGCATCTGGTCTGGGCAAACCTTGCTGATGGTCCACAGTTGGCGATCACCGACCCAATCTTTGTTAGCTTTGCGACTTTTGTCTTCAACCGTCAGCTCGGCGTAGAGTAACAGTCTTGGCTGATCCTACAAACATAGACAAGTCTGCTTGAAGACACCGGCAGTGACATAATGTATCCAGTTAATAAAACGTCTTAACAAAAAGTGATCGGAAATGTCAATCTCTGAAGAGTATGGCCACAGGCTATGCCTGTGTCTCGTTTACCTTCTGACAGGAAAAATAGCCTATAGCTATCTGTACGGCTGCCGGACGAATAGTCACTGCGATTTAAAAAATGTGTACTGTAGTCATATAAACCTCCAGGCTCCATCAAATATTTAAATGATTCACCAAATTCAAAACCCATTCCCACCTGTAAAAGAATGCAAATCGCCGCCTGTTGCTTTGAGACAATCAAATGCAAACAGGAGGCTAGTTTAGCTGGTAGCCTATATTTATACAGATGTTATCGCAATATTCCTTAGTAATTGAACAGTTCAGTAAGAAAACGTAACATAAAATGCGTTCTACTAAAACTTAAGGAGGAAGGCCAAACACATAATAGTCTCCCCACTTTGAAAAATGGGGAGACACGCATCCTTCCTTCCTATCCACCCGACGTTATACATGTAAAACTTTTTGTCGCTGAAAGTGGCTGCAGAATAAACGGAAAATCGACAGCCGTAAAGACATTATTTGCAACTGTTTTGCATTTTACATGTGACCACATTCTGTCAACAGATAGGCCTACTATGGAGTCTTTTCAACGAAGAAATGCTTAAAAACAAACCTTATTGTAAAGAAACGCACACTGCTGAGGATTGACTTCACCGGACGACAGAAGCGACAAGACCGAATCTTTCTCGACAGCATTTGTCACTTTCTTCACTTTGACATCAGCCGGCAAACCATTCACCGCTTCCCAGGCGCCAGACCGCAGCCTGTGTAATGTAGATATCAGTGCAAAAGTAATCAGCAGAATAAGTTCATCAAACTGAAAGCATATTTCGTTTGTCATTACCACTATCGAAAGCACTGCATATTAAATTCTGCCATGTTCCACTGCAAAAAAAACGAGAAACATGTGTCAAATGCTGAGATATTATGCAGCCGTCCCCTAACATTTTGGGTTGAAAATTGGCACACCATTTACTCCTGTGCTGCAAAAAGTTTGCCCCCAATATTGCGTTTTATATGCTTATTCTCTTTTTAAGCTGGGAGCCCCTCTACAGCCGCAACAGACGAACAGACAGACGGGCAGAACGCATAATGTGGCCTCTTAAGAAAGACAGAAATTTACTAACGGCTCGACGTCTTTGGTATCCTCAGTCATAAGCTGCTCACGAACGACTTTGATTTGACCTTGAGAAGACTCAACGTCAAAGTCAAACGCACGTGCTTTGTCAAATGATACCGCAAGTACACACGCTGCAAACGCAATACATCACCGTTACTTTTTAGACGTTTCTCAATACAACACACAAAGTGGTCCCAAAATGTCAGCCAGTTTTCAAACACCAGTAGTTTCACTGACTCAGTAGCGGGAAAATACTGCTATAGATTCTACATGCAAATATACAATACACATTACGCAAATAAAAAAGTAGGTGTACATTGATAAAAACATAATTGTGCTGAAACAAAAAAAACAACAAAAGTAAATGTGAAGAAATTACAAACTTAACATCATCTCAGCCTTCCATTCCTCGAAGGCCGCTAAATCGAGTACCAGCTTGTCTGGCTGTGGTTAAATCAGGACGTGTTCACCTGCGGCAGATGTCAGGTAACATTGTGTGATCCCATATGGCAGGTGACGCTTCTAGCTCTATGATAAGTCACCATTAAGAGCTATAGACTATATTTAACATTTAACCGTTTTGTAGTGGAAACTAAGTAAAACGTAATTTAACGTAGCACATAATGTTTAAAAAAATCTATAGTACACTAAAAACTTCTAATGTGTAACAATAAAAGCGTCAGAGTTGTCCACGGGTTGGGTTGACCCATGGGTTGGTAGTGGGTCGATAATTTTTGTTTTTAGTGGGTTGGGTTGGGTCACGGGTCTGAAATGGCAGATTTTCAAAAAACGGACGTTGCGTGCATAACTACATGTGTATGCAACTTTGCATTGGGAGGCAATAAAGTTGAATTGGTTAAACCCATTCGTTGGGGGTTGCGTGGAGAGCTCATCTGATGACAGTACTGCTATTGGTGATAAGGTGGTGATTATAATAATTATGATGACGCTGTCTACGGTGACGATGCGCATTAGCTTATTTTTTACGTCTGGCCGATTGTTGTTTGTTGTACGGGGGTTCACTTGGGTATGGATTGGGTTGAGTTGGGTCAGTTATTTGGTGAGTTGGGTTGGGTGTGGGTCGATGAAATGGGCCCATGGACAACTCTAATTACTGTAGTAGTAGCAATAGCAGCAGCAGCAGCAGCAGTGGTACGTGATTGTAGTTACTGACTGTAAGGTGTTCTCCAGGGTTCGCCGAATGATAGCCAGATCTCTTGATCATACTTCAGCTGTGAGACTGATTTTATCTCTTTGCCAAACTTGTCAAAGAGTTTTCTGGGCACAGGTCGAATGGTCGGATGTTTGCGTGGATGGGCGACTGCCGCAGACGTACAACAATGGTCCAACAACTAGAATCACATGCAATAATTACACTAATAATAATAATAATAATAATAATAATGTAGCGTATAATAATTGGTGCATAAAAAGTACCGATAAGCCCAAATTTAGTACATTTGTGTGACTTTACCAAATATTAACCAACTTCCGGTTACAGCAGAATAAGTGGTAAACATGAAATACAAGAAATATTATTAGACTGTGACCAATCTAATGTACTCCTCGCGGTTAATGGTTATTTTTTCTTAAAGCTATTTCTCAAAAACTGTCACAAAAAATCCCTAAATAATCTTGAAACTTTGTACACAAGTTCCCCAGACTGATTCCCATCCTGATATCATCTTGAACTGTTTCAAGAAAATCGACAAAAAACGTTAAAAAATTAACCATATCGGTCACAGACTTCTATTATTAACAAACTACTGCAAAATGGCATGAAAAAGTAAACAAAAAACTACTGTATAAGCCGTTCAAAATTCAATAAAGTTCAACGTTGCATAGGCCTATTAATTCTTCAACACATAGTCAAATTTGCTTATGTAATAAAGATGTGCTGAGAATCTTGGAGACACATAGACTAAACCTTACTTAATTGTACACTCATTTGAAACTTGAACAATTAATACTCAGAATTAGCTAGTGCACTGCAGATATTTTACACTTATCAAGAGGAAGAGCTGTACGTGTACATACTCTTTGCATGAGAAGCGTCTCACGGTCAGGTGCTTTTGGAATTCCACGCAAAGCCTGTTGTATGTTGAAGTAAATCACCGTTTTGTCATCCAGTGATCCATTCTCATAAACCTAAATATTAAGACAAATATCACTAGCATCAATCCTGGCAATTTAAGCGTACTCAGGCGACTGCATTAACCAACTTAAGTCCAAATTCCATTACGCCGACTTGGCGACAAACTCCGCGACAAGTTCCCGACAAAGTCGCGGACTTGTCTTGGACACAAATCATGAATCTCCACGACACAAATCACGTCGCCGACTTTCATGATTTGTGTCCGCGACAAGTCCGCGAATTAGTCGCAAACTTGTCCCGGACTTTGTCCCGGACTTTGTCGCCAACTTTCCCTGTGCATTGTAACGAGCTAAATTCCATTAGAGCAAAACAAACGGGTTTGTCGCGGACTTGTCACGGACTTTGTCGCAAACATCTCGACAGATTAAGATGGTTTGTGTCCGCGGCTTTCGTGATTCGTGTCCACGACTTTCCCCACGGGGAAGTTTCAGTGAAAGTTGGCATAATGGAATTTAGGCTTTACCGAGCGACCCACAGTCCCACACTGTCAAAGCATAATGGAGGCAACAGAACTGACAGAAAAAAACCTGTTGCAAGTAACCTTGAGCCGGATGCCTTTCTTGCCGGTCATTTTCGGATTTTCTTTCATGGATCTGATGTGCTTCATTCGGTACTTTGCACCTTCTTCCTGCACATGCAACAATCAGCAACTGCAGTAGAACACAATAAATAAGTAAACACCGTCTTTAGCTAAGGTCAATTTGGCATCATTAGTAACGTCGTTGGTTGCATCAGCGGTCCAGTTAGTACTTGGACTGGTGACAGTTGTCAGACAGGCAAACGATAACCAGCCATCTAAATCAACTCAGCCTGGCCATCCCTCCGCGCCTAAACGCAATGAATGCCAGCGAAAGCTGAGACAAAAACAGGCACACCGCGCGATGCATCAGCCCCGTATTCGTGTGTGGTCTGCTGGCAGAGTAAATTGGTCTCTGGTTCAGGGCTAAGGAAATGATAATCAGCACCACCCTATGGCACGGGCTCTATGGTTTGGTATGGACTTAACGTTTTACGTTACAAAAATTAACAATTAAATCAATCGTTAATTATTGGAAGCAAACAGTGGTAATCGACAAAAATGTATTTACTTCTTTAGCATTTTTTTTAGTTATACAGCGAAGCTCTTACAGATGCACTAGCCTAAGACCCAATAATATTTATCTCCGTCAAAATGAAGGGAGTGAACATTGGAGGAGATCAAGAGATATGGTCGTTCTGTCCGTCGTTCCTTGTGTGTGGGTCTGTGTCTTTGAAACACCATATCTCTATAACAGTGCCAGATAGACGGGGCTCTTTCTTCTCCCTCCCCTTTCCTTGTTGTACGGTGTAGTTGTGCTGTAGGCGTAGTTGTAGGTACAGTAGTAGTAGTAGTAGTAGTAATTATCTGTCCCATTGCTATAGCATAGCATGGGACAGATTATAAAATCACTTATGTCATTCTGTCATTCTGTCTGTCTGTCTGTAAACACTCATACAGCCGCAATTTGGATTCGATCTTGATGAAATTTTGCACAGTGATTTGGGGCCCGAAAAGTAATATCGAGTTTGTTTGGGATAAAAATCTGATAACTCCTTCCCCTATTTTACCCAAATTTTTTGAAAAAAATTGCATTACGACCTGTGGGGACTTTAAAGCAGTATAACTCGGTCCCCGTAAAAGATAATTGCACGCTGTGTTTATCTACCCCCTATTTTCTGGGTCAGGCAATCTAACGGTGTCATTTAAATTTACCCCCTAACGACCCCTGTTGCCAGAGCAACCATTCAAAAGTTGCGAAATTTTGCATTACAGCCAATGGAGAATTCAAAGCGGCATAACTCGGTCCCCGTGAAAGATAATTGCGCCCTGTTTGCACCTACTCCCCCTTATACGCAGCTGCTAGGCTATATCGCGTGACAATGGAACAGATACCTCGTTTCACAGAATGTATTTCTAGTGTTTAAATCATTTCACTTGGCGGAGAGATGCACTCTCACTAGCACCTTTTAGTACACAGTGTTTTAACCCAGTCTTGTAGGCAGACTAAAATGGTGACTTTTCTGGATAAACAGATGATTGAGGTGACATGACTTTAAGCAGAATTTTATTAATCAAAATTTCCTTAATCGTTGAAAAAAATTCAACGATAAATTCTGTGATTAATTGTTAATTTTAGCAGCTCTACTCATTAAGATACAAACTGACTGGAGCGTGACCTGTTCTTCATAGGCGGCACCACTGATCTTATCAAGCTGTTGTTGAAGCCTGTTCAGAGCGTTGCTGTAATCCTCAATATCATGACTCACCTAGCAGTTAATACAGAAAACACCAGCCTAAAACCACGCAGCTACAATAACCATCTGTGATAAAAGCAAGTTTAAGTAGCTTTTCGCCAGCAAAAGCAGAACGAGGATAGCTGAATTAACTAGATAGCAGTCGTAGCCCGTAGGTACCTCCGCCAAGGCCAAGGCAATGCTATTCGCCAGGTGGCGTCACCATCTTCGGTTTTGCAGCGGTTCTGCTTATGTCCCCTTTAACGCAATTTTTTGTAACGAAAATTTCAAAGTGATCCAGAATCCAGGATTCCTGCCCGATAACCTCCAAAATTTAATCATTTGTAGCTTATGCCATGCCCGACATACCCTCAAAATTTCAGAAAGATCCGTCCATAACTTTTTGAGTTATCTTGTACACAGACACACAGACAGACAAACAAAAACCAGCAAAAACATAACCTCCTTCGCGGAGGTAATTACACCACTAGAACAGAAAAGCCTATCATCACCATTATGAGAGATTTAACGTTTAACAAGACCTTCATAACAAACTTTTCTCCAGGACCATGCCAGTAAAGTGAAACATTTGAGCATGAATACTTACAATCTGGAGTGCATCCTCAATTTCTTTGTCACACATCGAGAGAATTGCGACAATTTCCACCTTGTCTTTTACGTCCTCATTGAGACCACACTGCAGCTGCAGTGTAACAGGTAAAGGACGTCAATTAGACGTAGCAGCATTAAAAAAAATTAAAACGTTATCTTGCTATTATATATAAAAAAAACTGCAAGCAATTCATTTAATGTTGTATAAACGCTGATGTAAAATGGCAAAAATCAAAAAGTATAAGCCCGAACTAATGTATTAGCTTAGACATTTAATCTGTTCTCAGTAGCCGACATAAATAAGTTCAGCTTTACAGATAAAACAAGCAAAATAAGTTATAAACTAATTTTACAGGTGGTGGGTCCGCAGAAAAATAAATTCCGTGACACCCACCCAAATCTTTTACATCACAGCCCCTGGCTAACAATCGCATTATCCACGTGGGAAACAATTTTGACAGAAGAAAACTGTTTTTTAAACGGTTGCATGCATTTCTATACCAATGAGTTCAGTATCACAAATGAAAGCAATCTGCAAAAATCATTATCGCATAACAATGCAAAAAGTCAATAAATGATGACGAAAATGTAGTTGTTAAAAAATGAACCCCGGATAAATTTATTTCTTGTGAAAACAACTTTCTAACTGACACTCACATTTTCCAACAGCTTCATGATTCTATTAATAACAATTTAGAAAAAAAGCAACAACGGCAGCAGCAGCAGCAGTAGCAGCAGTAAAAAGCGCCTGCCTGTTTCTGGTAGCGTTTAGCCTCCTTGAGCTTGGCCCTGGTGTAAGCAATGAGGCCGTTGAGAAATTCATGGACTCCCGTCGGACTGAAACGTTCACCCCTTGAAACCCAGACAGGACCAAGGACTGGCGTCGAACCATGCTGAAGACAGTCGTCCAGGACCGGCGCTATACACAGAGACAGTAGCATCGTGATCAGTATTATCAGGAGGAACCTATCACAGAGCTACAGAGCATCACCTACCATATGGGATCACGTGGTTTCACCTGACAGCCGACAAAGATGAACGCACTTTGCCATAACCCAAACCAGACAGGCTGGTCCTTGGTTCAACCCCGGAGAGATGGTAGGCTGAGTCAATCTTAATCTTACGTTGTATATCAAGAAGGTTTATCTGTCCGCAGACAGTCACCCATTAGTAAACACTTGATAGCGACTCAACTATCAGTCAAACCGACGACTTCTCAATTGTAAAATCCGACTTTTACTAAAATAATTAGACTGAATACGAGTTTAGTAAGAAGTCTGCAGCTAGTACCATCGTCAAGCTGTTTGATTTTGTTGCCCTCCCAATCGTACAGAGTACGTGCACAGCTTCCCAGCTCCAGCTTCGTCGTACACATTGTCAACAGCTGCAGACAGCATAATCAAACTTCATTCACTGAAGAAATATTATAGCTTTAGCAAACATATAAAAACATGCAGGCAGCAGCATCGTGCATTAAAAAATTGGGGGAGCAGAAGTTGCAGTTTTATGACAGAAAGCTACAAATTTCTGACAAAAAAAGATGCAGATCCTCAAATTTCACTACCTCTAAATTCTCCCAAAATAGGTAATTTTCTAGTCCCAAATTCGGTATTTTTGAAAGAAAATTTTCAGACAAAAGAAAATGTTTGGACAATTTAAAATGTAAGAGGTGACAGTTACTCCATGCTCTACCGCCTGCAGGGAAGCTACTGCATGGTTTGGTGACACTTAATCACCCGACATTTAATCACGCGACAGTTAATCACCGACCTGTGATCGACTGTGCATTTTCAAACATGCCTATAAAGACAGAATGGCCAGGACGTGCATAGTAAACACTACGACTCAGCCATATTTCCCATACAAACGTAGACTCATCATGAAGTGGGGGCAGGGGGTATTGCAAGCAGAACAAAATGCAGTTGAAGGTTGGCATTTTGGTCTGCAGACACTTTTCCATTGTCACCATCCAACATTGTGGACTTTCGTGCAAGGTGTCAAAAAAGATCTTCAAATGCAACATTAATCGTTTCTACAAAAAATTGCTAGTGCACAACCTTCTGTCACTTACGTGGATATGACTCAGTAAATAAAGACAAATGCCCAGACCTTCTGTCCCAAAGCGATTGATGGTGTCAAGTTCTTAATGTGTCCGTGGACATTCATGTTTTTATAGGATTTTGTATGTGTAACTGTGATTATGTCATGTGATGATTGTTAAGTGATTATGAGTCGGTGATTAATTGTTGCGTGATTAAATGTCTGATTATGCAGTGATTAACTGTTGCGTGATGAAGTGTTCGTACACCCCACTGCATACAGACATGCATACACAGACATACACATGTCTGCACACACATACAGACAGACAGACAGACAAGACAGCGAACAGCGAGAACAGAAACAATGTACTTAACAATAACTTTTAAACTCCAACAGCTGGACAACGCAAAAAAATATTTGTACGAACCTCATCCATTTTGTTTGGGTCAGCGACGATCTCAATAGAACTTGCGCCGGAACCATTTGTAAAGACAAGAATACGACGCAACGACTGCTGTAGTAAACCCCTGTGAAACCATTCAAATCAACAGCCACTCTTTATTAATACATCGTGTCTTTATCAATCACTAAATATTAATTAATTCTATGTATTTATTGTAAAAACAAAAATGTGCCACACTGACTGCCCTATCAAGCATTAGGCTAATGCTCCATGTTGTTCTTAATGTTATTCAAAAGTCATATACCATCATCAGCTTGCCGTGCGGCGTTCACTGTTCAAAATGTAAAAATACTGTAAAAATAGTACAGAGAAACTCTATGCAGTTCTTACGAACGACAAATAACAAACAAGTGTAAAAATCACACAAAAGTCAGAACCTGAATCTCTTAGACAGCCGAGTCTTCTTATGTTTCTTCCTAGCATCCTGTGGCCAGACAATGCCGTTCACTGTCCACTGAGACTTCTGTGTGATTGTCACCGTATCTGCAGCAGGCAAACAGTCCATCATTCAACAAGCTAAATGCTTTTCAAAGTGCACTTTCATGCGGCTGAATAGTAACTGTAGACATGTACTAACAAATTTATTTAAATGATCACAAAAACATTTTTTTATCTTTCCCATTGCTATAGCATAGCAAAGGACAGATTATAAAATCACGTGCATCTGTCTTTCATTCTGTCTGTAAACACTCCTCCGGCCGCAATTTTTATTCGATTTTGATGACATTTTGCACAGTGATTCGGGGCCTGAAAAGTAAGATCGAGTTTGTTTGAGATAAAAATCTGATAACTCCTTCTCCTATTTTACCCCAATTTTTTTTAAAATTTGCATTACGGCCTATGGAGACTTCAAAGCGATATATCTCGGTCCCCGTAAAAGATAATTGCACGCTGTGTTTACTTATTCCCTATTTTCAAGGTCGGGCAATCTAACGGTTATTTAAATTTACCCCCTGTCCACCCCTGTTGCCATAGCAATCATTCAAAAGTTGCAATGCACTACAGCCGATGGCCATTTCAAAGCGGTATTAACTCGGTCCCCGTAAAAGATAATTGCATGCAGTCTGCACTTACCCCCCACCCCCCGATTTTCAAGCTTGGGCTATCCGACGGTGTCATTTAAATTTCTCCCCTGCCGACTCTTGTTGCCATGGCAACGAATTTTGTAACAAAACTGACTATAACTCGACCCCTGTGAAAGATAATTGCGCACTGTTTGCACCTACTAGAGCCGTGCACGGGCCGGGCGGCCCGCGGGCCGGGCCGGGCCTCAACTCCGGCGGGCCGGGCCGGGCCGGGCCGGGCCGTCTAGTGTCGGCCCGCCCAAGCCCGTGCAATCAAAAATGGGCTAAGTTTTAAAGTCCAAATTCTAAATACAAAGGATAAACGATATGTCCAGTGCAATTACAGATGCA
>Ga0209454_1000666_pt1 | contig 18767 bp, 8 predicted proteins | sample WorMetHERISLAND1_2_FD_187400 | JGI IMG/M metagenome (GOLD analysis project Ga0209454, IMG submission 187400) | Marine gutless worms symbiont microbial communities from Max Planck institute for Marine Microbiology, Germany - Olavius geniculatus... | ecosystem: Host-associated > Annelida >... | reverse complement strand
TCCGCCAAGGGCTTGTCAGATTGTAATGTAGATTTCACCTACGCGTTTTAAACTATAGTTGCATTTTCCACAGTGACCTAGTTCTACGTGACCTAAAAACCGTGATTGGATAGGCCTACACTGCCGCTTTGCAGCGGTTCCGCTTATGCCCCCTTTAACGCAATGGTAACGAAAATTTCAAAGTGATCTAGAATCCAGGATTCCTGACGGATTGCCCCCAAAATTGAATCACCTGTAGCTTATGCCATGCCCGACATATCCTCAAAATTTCAGAAAGATCCGTCCATAACTTTTTGGGTTATGTTGCTAACACACACACACACAGACAAACAAAAACCGACAAAAACATAACCTCCTTGGCGGAGGTAATAATTCGTATCTAACCTGGATACGCGAGAACATTTCACTGTAACAACGACTACGACGACGACGATGATGATGATTACGACGACAACGCCGACGGCAATAAAAACATTAACAGGTAAATGATGACCTGAACACAACGCACAGTAATTAATATTATCACACTGATTACAGCATTGAAGAAAAACATTACGAAAAATTACCACATAATTTAATAGCTTAATGATAATGTGTAGGCCTACTTAAAGCCTCAGGCTTACGTCTAAATTCCGTTAGATCTGTGTTTACAAATACGAATAACTATAACAATAGGCCCTACACTTCACACTTCAGAATTGGGCGACAAGCTAGGAATTTTATTTAGTGTATCATACATTGACAAAAACAAAAAGTATATTTGTTGAACTGAAGTAAAAAAATTCGAATAGATGCCAAAAGATAGAGAATAAAACAAGTCAATACTGATTTCGTAAAAACCGAAGTCGTTGATCAATGCTGCCATTTTGTGAATCTTCAGTAAACAAGTAAAATTTTTGGCTGAAGCTTCAACCCCCAAAATCTACTTTTTCCCTTGGGATTAGCGACTTCTATGTACACAATGTGTCATTTGGATTTGGAAGACGCAAACTTACCAGCCAAATGGCATGCAAATGCTCTAAATGGTTTCCAAAAAGGTGCAAGAGTGTGACAGACGACAACACTGCACTGCAAACTATCGGTAGCTATAGGTGAAATCGTTTGCGTTTCAGTTAGGTCTTACATAAAACATACAAAATGGAACATTTAGACCACATACAGCTAGAAAAAAGCTGGATACAACTGAACTGAAAAAATAACAAACCGGCACTTGGTGGCCGAACTGGTGCAGTAGATAATTGAGCTGATGTTGACTTCGACGTAATGACATCAGTGCTGACAGCAAACGCCGTCGTATCGCCAGTAGTAGTAAACGTTGTTGATGTCGCAGTTGTTGTTTCTGTCGTTGTTGCTTGTGATGTCGAAACCTCTGCAGTACGCCAAAGCATACGATCAATTAGACAGTACATACAATTAAATGAGCCTTTGCGCATAGAGTTGTGTATATACATAATAGAAAGTAAATAAAAACAGTGTGTAATCTCAATAAAGATTATCATCAGCACATCGCGCCTTAAACGCACAAACAGTCATAGCTTTTATCATAACTTTTAAGAACCTGAACAACACAAAACAAACAAGCTCGCAAAATGTTAGAGTTTATTATTTAAAGCAGGTTTTGCTTGGTTGTCAAGCCTGCATCGCTGTTTTGGTTTGCTGTTATTTGTACCTGCTTTGGCAAATTAAATTAATGATAATGAGGATGATGTTTCGTGTCAGTAACTTAATGCAACTTGTGCAGCGCCTCACTAACCGACGAAATGGCTAATAATCTATCGAAAGCAACAACGAGGTTGTAAGATATTTTACGAAATGCTGTCCGGTAAGTTGAATAACAAGCCAAAATGCAAAACAAACTCTGAAAATTAATACGTAAAAAGTAAAAAAGTAGGGCTGCAAAAATTAACGATTAATTAATCGATTAATCGTTAAAAAAATTGTTCGATTAATTTTTTTAATCGATTAGAATTCGATTAAATTTTGGACTGCTGACTTGGCTCGCTACAAAGATGAAGATCCGCTTCCAGAAACAGAAAATCCACTAAACTAATGGAAACTGAATAGCCATCGTTTTCCTGTTCTTGCTAGTTTTGTAAAAAACAGTACTTTGCATAGGCTACCTGCGACATCTGTCCCATGCGAACGCCTGTTTAGCTCATCAGGCTACATTGTGAACAAAACGCGTGCTGCTCTTTTGCCCGAAAATGTGACATCACTTGTTTGTCTGCGTGATTGGCTGAAAGCCTGAAATGCGTGTTAACTGACTGCATAGTGTACAAGTAGGCCTATAGTTTCCAACTTTTATGAATGGTAACAAGTACACTTGCGTTTTGCAGTTTTCATGGTTCTGTGCATTAACTACAAAATTGAAAAATTGTTCGAAATTAATCGATTAATCTCGATTAATTTTTGGTGATTAGGCTAATCGATTAAAAAAATTTTAATCAGTACCAGTCCTATAAAAAAGTGACAAAATATAAAAGCAATTCGTGCTAATACCCGTTAGCGTGTTTAACTGGCAGACAACACGGTGTAGATCAGTAGGCCTACAGGCAGATACACTCCGTTGACCAGTTGTAGCAACGACACAGTTGTAGTCAGAGTTTGAATGTTTTGGAGGGTTGTTGGGCAGAGTTGATAAATTAGCGTTGAACTTATTGTACAACACGTCCCCGCCGTCTGCCGGATGCAACAACGCATATTAATCAGCTAGTAAATGCAGAATATTTCGGCTTATAGGTGCAAGTAAATAATATAGGTCAATTGCACGTGTAAGTTCAGGTTCAAACTTAAGCTCGATTAGATTTGGACAAGTAACTAGAAATACGTTCTGTGGAACGAGGAACGGTATCTGTCCCATTGCTACGCTGTATAGCCTAGCAGCTGCGTATAAGGGGGGTAGACGCAAACAGTGCGCAATTATTTTTCACGGTGGCCGCGTTATAGTCAATTTTTGTTCCAATATTCGTTGCCATGGCAACAGGGGTCGGCAGGGGAGAAATTTAAATGACACCATCTAAAAGCCCAGGCCCAAAAATAGGAAGTATAGGTGCAAACAGCGCGCAATTATCTTTTACGGGGACCGAGTTATACGCTTTGAAGTCCCCATAAACCGTAATGCAAATTTTTAAAAATTTGGGGTAAAATAGGGGAAGGAGTTAACAGATTTTTATCCCAAACAAACTCGAATTTACTTTTCGGACCCAGAACCACTGTGCAAAATTTCATCAAATCAAAATGGAATCAAAATTACGGCCGTAGGATTGTTTATAGACAGACTGACAGAATGACAGACAGACGCAAGTGATTTTATAATTTGTCCCTTGCTATGCTATAGCAATGGGAAAGACAAAATTGTAAAGAATTTTATATAAATTTTTTGCTCGGATAATCAACAGATAAGTAGGACGTGGTAAAATTTTAAATTTTGCAACACAACCTACAGAGTCCTTTTTCAGACCAAAAACATGAACTTAAAAAATCTTGCAACACGCCTTCGCAGAATATGGTGCGCTGCTCTCTGACATTCTATTGTACGTGGACCACTTTTTTGTCGGTTCAAAAACATGTTCGCATAAACATGCCTGATTTGATTCTGTACAAATGTACTAAAAGCTTCTGAAATAATAGTAAAAAATTGCAACAGTTAAAAGCTAACTGACCTAAATTTGGCGACATCCACCATGACTTTATTAGACCAATCCACGCACTGTTCGACAGTAGAATGCTAGGAAAGTATTGACGAACGTTGTCATCAAAAACGGCCAAAGTGGCGTTGTTAGTCAGACATCTGTTGACTGCCGTGAACCAACGAACGCTCTCTTTGTGAATCTTGTAGCATATTGAGTTGATTACAAAGGCGTCGTTACAGCTTGCATCTGTGTAAGACATTCGTGTACAATAAAGCAAAAATTTAGCAGCTGTGCAGATTATATACACACAGTCATGATGCAGTGATGATGTAGTGACGTAGGATACTGTTTATACAAAAATAGCACTCACTATACGGCTAACGACAGTGTGGTATTGTATGCTATAGTCTGTCGAAAAAAAGTGCAAGTAACCTTACTCGTATGACTAAAACAGTAGTAAATAGAGTCTTTTACGAAGCGTCGTTTTTACAGAATTGCAGTTTGCCAGACAAGCGGACAGACGGACAGCTCCCTTAAAGCGCCAAATACCAGTTTGATACACTTTTTCAATATAGGCTATAAGCATTTGCATAAGTAAAGTTAAAATTAACGTCGAGCATAGCTCCGTAAAACCCAAAATAAAAATAGAGACTATAACTGACGCGCTGTAAAAATACAGCATTGTTGCGAACGGAAAAAAATGAAAAACAAGCAACAACGTCCTAACGTACTTGATTTCGAATAACAGTTTCTGACGATTTCGAAGTCGGTGGCGCCAGCAAAGTGCTGACGCTGCTGCTGCGTGTCGTGCATCCAACATCCACGAGCCCAGCTCGGGTTATCGTCCCAATCTACGGCCACACAGCTGGTGTTAGCGACACATGTCTCCAGACATTGCTGTGGTGTTGTCGCTGACCAGTCGCGCAGGGCACCGACAGAGTGAGTGTTGGGACGGATGATCCAGCGAGGTGAACAGCTAGCACTCCGCACCGCATCATCATCATCATCATCTGAAACAAAACAAGTAACAATCGAAGTAATTTGGCAAATAATACTAAATAATGCTGATCGATGCTGCCACATGGAAAATCATAACTAATCATTTTCCCCCTTAAATCTGAAGCAATTTTACGCTTTGTACTTTAGGACTATGTGTCGTGGTCTAGTGATTGGCGTCGACTCTTGACTTTTAGGTAAGGTTCGCTTCTCACCGAGGGTCATTTGCAATTAACTTTGGTAGATGCAAACCGCGGGTCCAATTGTTTGCTGACATGGTGAACGGATGGCCGCATAGTGCGCTGCGGTATCATTAGCTCATGCCAATCAGTTGCACCTACCGAGATTGAAAAGCACTTCTAATCGCGGGCACGCGGCTTACGTAAGAAACGCTATATCAACTACCGTAACTGTGCCTTTTATTTTTACTACTGACTGGAGCGTTGGCTTTAAATTTTTTTTCTTACCTAACACAACATGTCATTGGACATTACAAGTATACCTGCCAAATTGCATCTAAACTAGTCCAACGAATTTTTCGTTCTGCGCAACAAACTTTTAAATTGTCGTAATGTTAGCTTACATTCCCATGAATCTTAGCCAATGATGTAAGCTACTGGCAGTTGCTGCACGCACTATAGTCACAGAACACATTTGCAAAATTCAGTGTATCCAAGAACAATTCACAACTGGCAAATAAACTAAGCATGCAATTAAACGGTAAGGTTAACCCGACTGGTAGGCAAACACGGATCTTGCTCGCGTGATGACGTTAAATGCGTGAGTTCATGTTTCGTCGAGAAGTAGGATTATCTTTTGTCTAATCGGCATCCGCTTAATCTGACATCCGCTAAGAACTGAATCCGATTAACTTACTTTTTGTTTACGGATTAAAAAGTGAACTAAAAACCGATTAAAAAGTTTTTAATCGCTAGGGATTAAGAAAATACGCCTATTCTTTTGCATTGAAGCTGTCTGGTGTTAATCGGTAATGCTCGGATTAACTTTGGTGTTAGCTGCCGTTTTCGATTATCTTTCTTCTTATCTGGTAGATAATCGGAAATGTTGGTTCTTAGAAGAAAGATAACACCGAATTCTAACTTTTCATTCATGTTTCCGATTATCTTGGTATTTATTGTAAGAGAAAGTGTCGACCGAAGCGATACTCCTATATCTCGACGAAACATGAACTCATGTAGACGGATAACGGTGAATAACGGCAACGAATTTTGTAACCAACGAGTAGCCTATGATGAACGTTTATACGCACAGTCGTACTGGCAGATGTAGTGCTTATCATCAGTCCAGTCGTTTGCATACAGAGTAACCTCGTTGTCGAACATACCAACACTGGCACCCCAGCTGCTGTCTGTGTGGTTGAGAAAGTCAGACGAATTGAAAGCTAAGCGCAATCATGTAAACAAATATCTTGAATGCATCAAGTAGGCTAAAATTACAAAAATATCAGTATGGAGCACAAGAAAATTTTTTTAGTCTATACAAAAATCGCCGGCAGCAGCTTGATATTAATCACATGATGGCGTGCTTGAACATTGGGTAAAGGCGGAGCATTACCGTCATCATTATTTAATTTGCCAAGGTAACTTCGTAACTGCATAATGCAGCGGAGACGGCACCTACCGTTGCTTTAACTAATGAAACCTTGCACCTCATTTAGCTGATTTTGAAGTTCGTTTATCGATAATCATTTGTCAGCATGAGTGCATCTCGTGGGCTTAGTTTACTAGCGACATAAAACACGGTAACGTCATTGAGGAAGATCACACATGAACACTAATGTACGACATGACATCAGTGATGAGGAATGTTACTAAACAGGCAAAGGCGTATACATGTAGCCTACTTATTAAACAACCGCACGAAAATTACTTTGTTATCGTGATATTATTAAGCTTACCTGACGGCTGATCGTTGATCCAGTGCCAACTGACGCTGTTGTTGACGGGACGAGAGTGAGCAGCGATCCAAACAGATCGATTCTGTATCAGGCTGTACGAGTCACTAACTATGAACTGCTGAAGCACGTTGTCAACATCGTCATCAGTAATGATCGGCAGGTTTGAGTCTCTTTTCGCACAAAACTTTTTTGCTTCATCCCAATTCATCAACACTGAACTATCGCTGTAGAAACAATAGTTCTCACTGTTCACTTGGTAACATTTGGACACCTCGACTGCGTCTATGAAAGTGGTAGCTGCATAACCTACTCATGTAAACCACTAAGCACGTTATAACGTATGTTGAAATGTGACATTTTTTGGCGATAACTGCATCTACTATTAAAAGATTTAAATAATAGTTTAATGATTTTTTTATTTCAACGTAATTTTGTACAAAGATTGAACGTAACGTACAAAAGTCTCAGCAATGTCCCACGCAGCACTTACTTTGCCGACCTCAGACAACTTAATTCCGCTTGCTTGAAAATAACAGATTCGCAACAATGCTTTTTGTTAAAAAATTGATATTAAGCGCGTTTTTGTGTTTAACATTTTTTTGCTTTGTTATTGCGCACAGATGCACTGAAAAGCATTATGCGTTCTATCCATTTTCTGAACAGACCAATATGTTGCTTAAAACAGTTAGTTAAAATAGTTGTCATGATGCTATTGTATTTATTTTATGACGTTTTTATTAAAAATAATCATAAGTTTAACAACTAAATTTTTTACTGGTCGTTAAAATTTTGACGATTAATTGTTATTTTATGCAGCTCAAAAAATGATAAAACGATAGTAAACGTAACAGTCTCAAGATACAAACAGTTTGTGAATAGTTATTAACGTACCTGTCATGACCAAACAAAAAATTGATTTAAAAGTCAACATCGACATTGTTTTCTTAAAATAAAATATCTGAAAGACTACAACTCCAGCTATCGCCGTACAGTAACAGAAGTCGACGACCGATCTACTGAACGATTTGCACTGGAAAATACTGCGAGATGTGATCACACGGTCCACTGACCGTGACAGAGAAGCTATGCGATTGGCGATATCTTATGTGACTTGTTGACGCGCTACGGCTAGCCCGTTTATGGCACGATTGTCGTCCTTCTCTAACAGACGTATCGTTGGTAAAAGTTTAGTTTTAAGAAAAATTAATCACACAAATTATTAGCTTTGTGACGATGCACTGTTGGCACAGAATGTAAAAAATGCAAATAAAACATTTTCAAATTTGTGGTTAAATAAAATAGATAAAAATGTGCGTTTTTTTGCAAAGAAAAACTGGTCTAAATTCAACCAGGTCCACCATGACCTTATTAAACCAATCCACGCACTGTTCAACAATAGAATGCTAGGAAAGTATTGACAAGCGTTGTCATCAAAGATGTCCACAGTGGCGTTGTTAAACAGACATTATTCTGTTGACTGTTGCAAACCAACGAACGCTCTCTTTGTGAATCTTGTAACATGTCGTGTTGATTAAAAACGCGTCGTCACAGCTTGCATCTGTGTAAAACATTCGTGTACACTAAAGCAAATTTAGCAGCTACGCAAAACGATAAACGATGGGGCTAAGGTTACTATTAATGACTAATGAAAAGTGACATAAAAGTTATGCTTTTTTGAATGAGATAAATCAAATCATTGAACTTAGATGCTCTTGAAGGTTACTGCTGCTACAAGAACTGTATAAATCATCATGCCGTCGTAATTAATATAATACCTTCTAAATTCAAGGAGACTTGCAAGCGCAAACATCAAAGAAGATTACCCTCTAAAGAGTCGTTATTTTACCAAATGTAGCAATTTAAAGCGCCATGTGGCCGCCGACCGCTATTAGTAACACGGAAGCGTTTAGTAATTGAAATGTCGGATAATGGAATGTTTGATTCAAAATGCAAGTAATGTTTTTCATTGAATACGTCTAGTATAGAAAACGTTGTGTAATATATAGGCATTAGGTAATGACGGGAAATGTTGAGTAAGGGAACTGGGAGTAACAGCCAATGATACGCCGAGTAATAGAAACGTTGAGTAGTGGGGTGTTTACACGATCCAGAAAACGTCCAGCAAACGTCCAGCAATTCACGTGTACTTTGAATACATTTGCTGGAAGTTTGCTGGACGTTTGCTGGATCGTGTAAACACCCCATAACGGTCACGAGGCCTATAGGCTTGTACAGCGTACCAGAAGAAGCCACTGAAAACGCTATGAGCGACTTAAAAACTTTTGTTATTATCTCCGACAAGATGAACGTAGTGAACATTGGAAAAGATTAAGAGACTGGTCGTTTTGTTTGCCTGTGTGTGTACACGATGACTCGTCATCATCTCCACATGTCATGCACAACCGGCAGGAACCTGTGAAACCTTCTACATTTCACAGTAGTAATGTTTAATCACTTCACTTGGCGAAGATATGCACTCTCACGAGAGCCTTCTAGTTAAGAAATTGTTCAGATATGTACAACATAAATGGCTACAAAGTTTGGTGCTCAATGTTTGTCTGTAGTTGTCATTCCACAGAGAACGGTGTGTAAAACTTCCAGAAACTGTTAAAAATGCGCGTGGAGGTATCGCACGCAAATCTGTTTGTCTTCTTAGATCGTTTACGCACTCTATCCGGAGACTTAATGCCGGACGACTCGGCATTTCAGTGTTACCCGCTATACACCAAGCTGCAAGCCCGCCTGAATTTACGACAGCTTTTGCCACTCGAACAGTTTTCAGAAAGCTGATATTCCATTAATTTTATTTACCGCCCGAGCGGAACAGTACGTCGATCGATATGGGTGGCTAGGTGCGTAAGTGTAGGCCTACGTTGACAGTTAGGGCCTAAGCCTACTTACCTGTTCGGCGCAGGTGTCACCACACCGGCGGTCGCATCGAAGTAATGCCTGGCCGATCCGATCTGCATGTGGAGCCTGGGCAATAAATACTCCCATTAGGCATTAGTCATTAGACTATTTCTTTTCTGTTTAATTCTTAAGCACTCTGTGTACCTGTAATGTTTGGCAGTGGAGTTTCTGTACCTCTACTGAAAGATAAGTCTGACCGTGTTCATGACATGGACAATTGCCGTGCTATTACATTACTACCTGTAATATCCAAAGTGTTTGAAATGGTTCTGTTAGCTGTTTGTAAACCTGGATTAGCGTCTGACTTCTTACAGTTTGAGACAGACAGACAAGCCGACAGACAGACAAACATATAACGGCAAAACGTTGAAATACAAAAAAAAACAGTTGTTCCTAGGAGAGACGAGTTACAGCCTATACGATTTTTGTTGCAGCATTGACATTGAAGGTTATCCAAAGTCAATAATTTTCAAGTCATCCGAAAAAGTGTATGCCACCTTGTGTTAGTGACTAATGGTTCCATCTCTCACTGTTTCCAAGATATGGCCAGTTTTGCCTTTATACGCACATTTTTCCTACCTTCCATTTAACAATAGATTTGAAAATGTTTCATTTGCACTGCATACCGTGTTATACACCGTTTACACGATCGAGCAAACATCAAGCAAACGTCGAGCAAATGTATTCAAAATACACGTGCTAATTGCTCGACGTCTGCTCGATGTTTGCTAGCATTCATCCAGCTAGCTCGACAAGCTATGATTGGTAATTAGCATGCTTATTAGCAGAGCGGGCGGATTGTAATTCGAAGGCCTATATAACACGTGATCAGTTGTGGGCTGTCTAGGCCTACATATGAGCCAGAGGGCGAAGTTCCATCAGGCCTGCTCGACGTTTGCTCGATCGTGTAAACGGGGTATTAGGTTTACGAAGCGCGAAAAACACAACTACAATGCAATAATTATCCAAAGTAACAAAACTAATACTGCCTAATTTAATCTACAAATGTCGCTACTTGTTCGTTCTGTTCGATAAGTGAAAGTCAAGTATGATTTCCATATCAAGCAAATGTCAAAGTCAATGGCAAATAATTTGTGGAAGTCAAATATTACTACCTACGGCCGCGGCGTACAGTGCGCTTATGCTAATGTTGACGCTCTACACGAGGTGAAACGTTTTAAACGTTTTAATATAGATTATTGCTAGAGACAACATCAAAGCAGCTACTGTACTAAATGTTCGAAGTGCTACGTGCTACTAATGGGGTATTTACACGATCCAGCATTCATCCAGCTAGCTGAAAATTCTATGGTAATTAGGAGGACGGGCGGGTTGTAACCACAGATTTAAATATTAATGATATTGGTGATAGGCATAATGGAAAGCCTATATAACACGTAGGCCTATCAGCTGTGGGCTAAGCCTAGGCCCGCCTACGGCTTAGCCCACAGATGATAGGCGGCGGGGTTTCATCAGGCCAGCTGGATGTTTGCTGGACGTTTGCTGGAACTTTGCTGGAAGTTTGCTGGATCGTGTAAACACCCTATAACTGACAAAGTAGATAACGGCACGCTCCAGCTTGATGAGTTATAAGAAAAAAATAAATATAAAAACATACCAGTTTACACTACTGTGTAAGGGTGACCAAGTCACACATCCAAAACAGCAGAAATCAGTTTACTAGGACACAAAGTGATAGAACGACGAACTGGCTGCCTTTACAAACCCATGTGACGTGACTTCATTTAACCTTTTTGCACTCCCGCATTATCCCGTGAGCCAATAAATGTGTGAAATTAAAAATTTGCATTTACCTTTTATCAAGTCGGCTGCCGGCCTAGCAAAAATGAAGTTTTTTTGACCTAACTCCTATAACTTGCACACAAAATTGTGTACAACGACGGCATATGAATCGTCTGTGACGACTTAACATTACATCGCAGGCGCATGGCAGTGCAGCAGTATTATTAAGTTGCGTTTATTGTAATCTACCAGTACCCGATAGGCCCTTAATTACATTAAGCCTAAATGCTTTCACCATTGATACTTATCGAATGATGCGTTTCTTTTTTTCTCATGCAAAGTAAACATAGAACACCGAATGTTTGCGCACACAAGTGGCAAAAACATTGTGGATCGATTTCATTCTTAATCTTGAAATGTTCGTTCGTGAGTTTTGAGGTTGGTAAAATAAAAGTTAAATTTAAGTGATTCATGACCTGCGAGGTGTGGATAAGCTGACGAAATCATGATTTCTGCAAACTGTATGTATGAATGACCTAAACCCCATGGTGATTAAGGTACCGTACACCTAAATGTTCGTATATAACCAGTCTTCCAAAAAAGTTCATCTTTTTTTCTAATTTAAGTCTTTTAATTACGGACCAGCGGTACATTTAATCAGTTGGAAAACATTTATACCGCATTTGCATTGACTGCGTTTATTGGCTCTTGAGATAATGCGCGAGTGAAAAAGGTTAAATGGGGTCACGTCACATGGGTTTGTAAAAGCAGCCAGTTCGTCGTTCAATCACTTTGTGTCCTAGTAAAATCATTTCTGCTGTTTTGGATGTTTGACTTAGTCGCCTTTACACAGTAGTGTAAACTGGTAAGTTTTTTATATTTAATTATTACAAAACATTAACACAACTTCGACATTTTTCATAAATGCGTGGCAAACATCAGAATAAAATCAGGCGTTATACACCAATTATAACATTTAAAACTAGAACGTTTTTGATGTTATTAGTGCCTATAGCCTATAGCGGAGCCTATAGCGTTTATATGTTATTCGTTTCAGCAAAACGTTTTCCAAATATTAGACAGATGACAGCTCGTGTAGTCTACTATAAAGCTGCTTAACCGAGTTTCTGGTCTGTGATCGTCGTCAGATAAAATTAGCATAGAGTACGTTGTTGTCGGAGGAGTTATCAGTGTTTTCCTGCAGCTCGGAGTAAATGACGCCGCTATTCTCCTGCAGCATCACGCTCGGTGAATTGACCTCGTTTTGACCTTGAGTGTCAGCGTCTGAAGCCTGGAGGCTGGGCATGACTTGAGCATAGACCAGATCTGATGGTTTTGGATTTGCGACGACAACGACGCCGTCGTTGACGTAGATGTCATCGTCCTCTGTACCGGCAGCCTGCTGCTCCTGTTGCTGACGCTGTTCGTTATGATCTCGAGCGCTGCCATAAGAACATCATACTAAATTTTAAGTTTAGCCTAATGTGAAAAAATGCCAATATGGGAAGTTTTCTATGCCCACCAAACTGTATATATAGTCCTAAGTGTTATGTTTTGTAACTATTTCTCAGAAAAAAATGGCGGTATACTTTGCAGGCGACCACGGAGATGCTGGTATGCCAGCTTACTTAGGAAAAGGTAAAGTTCCACCTACCCCACCGAGTTCTAGAGCCATGCAGACCCCGGTTGGTGGGGGACAGGAAAGTACCCTGAACATATTAGTGCACTCGCCTGATGCCCAACCATTTGCGACCGGACAACCGGAAGCGGAAGCGGTTGCCGGCGCCAAGAAGGTGGGGCCGACGGTCGGCTCCGGGTGGCTAACGCAGAACGTTACACTGGAGGGCGGTAGGCCGACAACTGACTTTACACATATAATGCTCTGCTGATAAATTTTAAGCCTACAAAACAACAAAAAATAGAAGTTAGAAAACAAACTGTCTGAAACCTGGATGGACGGGAACGACGACGTTTTGATGCGAAGCTGAGAGCAACAACGACAAAGATGACAACAACGACAACAACAGCGACAACGACGACAACGATGATGATCACGAACAGCATGGCGAGTCCAACCACGGGAATTACGGGATCAGCTGACGAGCTTCTATCTGAGCACAGAACACGCAAAGTAAAGTCATCGGCCTGTAGGTCTTCTGCATGCGAATTGCGACATTCGAGTAAGACAATAAAAGCAAGTTATCGGTACAAATGCAAACAAAACTGCGAGCAATTCATTCAATGTTGTATAAGCGCTGATGTAAAACGGCAAAAATTTAAAAAAAATTAAGCAAAAACTAATCTATTAGTTTAGACATTTAATCTGTTGTCATTAGCCAGATATAAGCCTAAGCTAATGCATAATGTTCGTGCTTATACTTTTTGATTTTCTGCCGTTTTACATCAGCGCTTATACAACATTAAATGAATTGCTTGCAGTTTTTTATATATAATATTTGCGGTTTTATCAAAGTATGAAAGGTCATTAAACATTTACTTTGTACACAAAAACAACAACTACTACTATTACCTCCAGCATCTTGAATTTTGTTATTTGTTTAATATAATGGCAAGCCTGTATGTGGGACTGCAAAATTTTGTCTACATACCAAACTTCGTGCAGATAGGTGAAAAAGCAGTTATAGGTGATGAACGACATTTAAAATGGTGACCGCCGCCATCTTGAATTTACTACTTTTCTCGATTCTGGTCATATGACCTATTTCCAGTAGCAACTAACAACATTCCTGCAAAATTTTATTAACCTTTTTCAGTCGGCAGCTGATTTGTTATGCTTCGTGTAGAAATAAAAATAGTGGCCGTCGCCATGTTAAATTTCATTTTTGTTACATTTTATGGCATAGCTACATGTAGAACGTCAAATTTAGCTCGCATATGAAATTTCGTGCAAGTACGTGCAATAGCAATTAAGTTATAAACAATAAACGGAATTCAAAATGGGGCCTGCGCCATCTGAAATTTATTTTTTGTCGATTTCGGTCGCACAATCTACTTCTGGTAGCAGCCGACACATTACTGCAAAATTTAATTAATTTATGTCAACCGGCGGCTAAGTTATTGCTGTTTTTGCAAAAATCCAAGATGGCGGCGACCGCCATTTTTGATTTTTTTTTCGTTTAATATTTTGGCATATATGTATGTAAAACCTCAAAATTAATAGACATATGCCAAGTTTCGTGCAAATGCATGCAATAGTAAACGAGTTATCTGCAATAAATAGAATTTAAAATGGCAGCAGCCGCCATCTTCAATTTATTATTCTTGTCCATTTCGGTCGAGCAGCCAATTTCCAGTAACAGCAGGCTACATAAGTGCAAAATTTTATTCATCTACGTCAATCGGCGACCGAGTTATTGCTGTTTGTGCAAAAATCCAAGATAGCGGCCGCTGCCATCTTGGATTTTATTTTTGTTCAATATTTCAACATGCATGTATGTAGGATTTCGAACGCAACACACATGCCAAATTTCGTGCAAATATGTGCAATATTAAACGAGTTATGAGCGATAGATGAAATTCAAAATGGCGGCCACCGCCATCTTAAATTTATTATTTTTGTCTATTTTAGTCATATGGTCTTTTCAGGTAGAAGCCGTCTACCCTACTGCAATCTTAAATTATAATTTTGTAATGTTGGACCAGCTACGAAGTCCATTTGTGCACCTGAAATTCCCCTTCAAATTTCGTGTTGATTGACTGCGTACCTTTCGATATATCGCGATTTGAAAATTTTGCAAACTTGGCTTAAAATGCCTACTCAGACCCCCCACCCAAAAAAAACAAAATCATGTTTTTGTAAAGTTTTGACCCCAAACATTATTTTTTTTATCAACGAGACCCACAAAAGACCCTACCTTACGCGGAAACACGCGTTTTGAGCCATAAACGGTCGTGATCGATCTTCTGGTGTGACCTGTAGGCGTGAGCAATAATACAAAAAAAAATATAACACAAAAAGTAACGAAAAATGCCCTCCTTGTGCAGACCCCTTTCCGTCGTCCCACATTAACCAAATTTTGCACCTGAAATTGTATCCGGGATATCTTTCTTGGTTTCAAGTTTCATTAAGAGAAGTTGAAAATGTAGGAGCTGTGGGGGTCTAAATTTTGGCTTTCCCATTGACTTGGCACATCGCTTATACAACAGCTTGTTGCTATCGCACAAGCCGTGATGCAAAACATTTAGTGTTTTAAGCTGCAAACCGTGGAGCTCTATTTAATTATTGAATCAAAGCAGTCATTTCAATCATTGAAGGCGCAGAATAGTTCCTCGTTTCGCAGCATATTTACATCATCAAAAGTGAAGAAAAGTATTATTCAAAAATGAGAACAAGCTAAATGTTTTCCTTGCCTTTCACTGTATACGCGAAACTTAGTAACTAGCTTTTTGTAATAATACCCATCAGTGTGCCTGACTGGCAGACAACACGGTGTTGTTCGTTACAGCGAGATACTTTCCATTGACCAGTTGTAGCAACGACACAGCTGTAGGTTGTGTTTGGAAACCGTGGTGGATTATTGGGTGCAGACAAATTGAGAGGATGAGTTCGAAAACTAACGTTGAACTTATTGTACAACACGTCATCACCATCTGTCAGACAATCAGACAACATTGTTGACTGAGTTATCTCATCGTCTAAAAGCCATTAGTTGCCGGTATACCATAAAACACAGTTTACTTTGCATAAAAGAAACTTGCAGTTTGCTTTAATCTTGTTTTTTGATACTTAAACCATGTCTAATTTATTATTTTTGGAGCATTTTTAGATCACATTTTTCTACTTGGTGATATAATATTTATCAGCAATTGTTTCGTGGTCGTAGGTGACAAAAACAAAACATTGTCATTGGTATGCAATTCAGCTACGGTAGGCTATTGCCTGCGTTTAACACGTAAAAGCTACATTTTTACTTAGACTACCCGGTACCGAAATGTGAAGTGTTAAGAAATTCAAGGTTTGCAAATCACAACAGCAACAGTTGACCCAAACCTGGCCAGGTCCACCAAGACTTTAACAAGCCAATCCAAGCGCTCTTCGACAGCAGAGACCGCCTTGGGACATATTGTCGAAAGTTGTCATCAAAGACGGCCAGAGTGGCGTTGTTAGACAGACATCTGTTGACTGCTGTGAACCAACGAACTCCCTCTTTGTGAATTTTGTAACATGTCGAGTTCACTTGAAATGAGTCTTCGCAGCTTTGGTCTGTAAGACATTAGTAGGCTACACAATGAAAGAATTTAGCAGCTTTGCAGGTAAAGTAACGAAATAATTTATACGACGCATTACGCATTAGGCCTATGTGGACTGTTGGCTTGCGACGCGTCAGCTTAGCAAGGCCTTAGTTTCAAAGGGGCAAACAAAAGTGTACGACATGAAAATGGGGCATAAGAAATGCAGGGCTGGAAAGTCAATATGAAAAAACGAACATGAAATAAAAACTGGCTAGTCATTTCAGTAGCTGCCGATGACAGCAAAAGCCAAACGCGCCGTACATTAGCCTACCTCTTACAGGCAAATCGCCGAGTAACGATCAATCAATCAAATACCGTTGTAAAAAGTATCCCTGACCCTAACGAAAGCATGAAGTAGCCTAACTAAAAGAGGTGCAGAATCATGGTGACCGGTGCGTGGCACATATGGGGCAACTAGGTCTACGTCCTTCTTGATCGATCCTTGTGACACACGAGCCACAAAAACTTTGTTGTCTGCAGGGAACCAACGCTTGTCGTCTATCGCGCTTTCATATGAGACACATTTCGAGCAAAACCAGAGACTCTACTGGCGTCGACGACTAATGTCCTCTTAGCTTCTGGTTGTCGTTTTCGTCACTCCACTCTCAAAACGTTTCTCTTTCATAAACTTTACCCTCTATAGACAGCTGGCAGCCGTTTAAGACTGATTTCGCTCAACGGCTTCTATTTTTTCTTGTTTTATTTTTTACCAGTTTTACCTATAGTTATTTCTTCTGTTTTAGTTGCTCTGATTTCAGTCAGTTTCTTGATTGTTTTATGTTTTACATCGTGACTTTACTTCTATTTCAGCTTCTTTCGTTTCATGCTTTATTTCAAACATTTCCGTTTTTTTCAGTTTATGTGCTAGATTAAACTGACAACCAGTCTGTCAGTTTTCAAGTGCAAATTTAACACGTAGGCTACACAGGGTGCAGCAGAAAAAAATGAACCCCTAATTTTTTGGCCGTTTTCTCAGCAATCGAATGGGATATTTTGGGATACCGATTTTTTGGCATTCAAAAATGTTCATGCTAAAAATGCTATTTAATTTTTAAAAACTGGTTACACGTTACTGCCGATGACGTCACAGTGACGTTTTGATAAACAGCAATTTATATTGTTTATAGATTATCATCAAATTATCCTTCCTGCCGTCTTCTGGACAGACGGTCTGCCTGTAATCCAACGCAGTCGGCGACAAAACGTGACAACTTAATGCGTGTGCAGACAGCGAGCAATGCACGCATACTTTTATTCGGGCGTTGAGTGGATCCCCCAAAATTATTAACATATGGCGTTGAATACTTTTCTTTACCCAGATTTTCCAGTCCTGCATTTTCATGTCGTGCATTTTCCGCATCCCCGTCACAGCATGCGGCGTCTAGAGTTCGACATATTTGGATGATTATATCTCAGCAACTGAGCATCGGATCCACTTCGGGTTTGCTTCTATGGTACGGTATTCGGGGCAGGCGGATCCAACGGTCACGTGACCGATGACGTCACATAACCCCAAAAAGTTAAACTTGTGATCCCAATATTTTGACGCCGCGTATTTCTATAACCGTGCAAGGTCATCATTGATCACGAATACAGGTAACCACGTATGCCAAGTCCATTGGTCACGTGGCCTTCTCGCAATGTCAGTTGTGTTGTAGTGCCATAAGCGACCATTCTTGAGAGACAGCGTGTCCGTGGGTATCTGCGTTTCTGCATATGCTGTATGTTTGTCTCCAGTCTCTCCGGAAAAAAAACTGCGATTGCTAGCAGTCGCAAGCCACGTCGCCTACCGGTTTGTCAAAATTACAACGTGAGTTAAAAACCAAGAATTCATACTTTTGTCCATATCTTCGTTCATATCTACTATCTACATATTTACTTAATTTTTTCACAGAAACACACAACGGGTATTTGCAACAAAGCTGTCATAAAAAATCTCACCACATTTAGCTCGTGTGTGAGCACAGGCAAAGCAGTTCTGGATCTGTTTTGATAATGAGATAAGATATCTAGATAAGGAAGAATGTGAAAACAGCAAGACTTAGTCGGAGAAAGTAATGGGGTGTTTAGCAAACTTCCAGCAAACGTCCAACAATTCACGTGTATTTTGAATACGTTTGCTTGAAGTTTGCTGGACGTTTGCTAGATCGTGTAAACACCATATAAGGTATTTGTCATATGTAAAGCCAAGATTACTAGATAAGCAAGTATAGGCCTAGTTTTAAAAGTGTTAAGAACAAGTTATGTATTTTAGCAAGTTGTAGTTTAAGTCTGAAAAAAATCAGTTTCAATATATTGTGAGTTAGTAGATTAGC
>Ga0209454_1000665_pt1 | contig 18768 bp, 8 predicted proteins | sample WorMetHERISLAND1_2_FD_187400 | JGI IMG/M metagenome (GOLD analysis project Ga0209454, IMG submission 187400) | Marine gutless worms symbiont microbial communities from Max Planck institute for Marine Microbiology, Germany - Olavius geniculatus... | ecosystem: Host-associated > Annelida >... | reverse complement strand
AAAAAATCTAAATTTGACCAAAAATCCCTCACTATTTTATCGGTAAAAATTCAAGCTTTCTACACAAACAACCTGAAAAAGACCATCTTTTTCACACCGACTGTTCAACGTTTCATCATCATCATCATCATTTCTGGCAAGCACCACTAAGAGTGCGTAGCGCCGAACGTAGACATCAAACGTTTACTAAACAAAAAAATTAAACTGTTAAAAACAACTTTCTAACAAAAACCCATCTGTCGCTAGGGAAGGCCAATAATATGCCAGTGTCCGAAGGCCAACAAATGTGAATGAGGGATCAGTTCAATACCCGTTTGGAAGGAAGGGGGAGGGTACGCAATGGAGGCAATAAATAGGGGGCACTTTCAAATGTCTATAGCCAGTACCCCCATTAGGGAAAAATAGGGGCTTTGTTAAGGGGGCCACGTAGCTGTCCGGCAACCCTATTTAGCTGTTCTGATAGTTTTCCAGTTAGACGTACCATTTAACCACAATGTATGCATTGCATACAGACAACACATCATACCAGACTCGACCTAACGACCAAAAATGTTCAAAACAACTCTTCTGAAAACGTTCGTAAGACGCAACGAGTGAAGAAGATCTATTTCACAAAGAGCTCGTCGTAGTGAGTGATCAGAAGTTCAGTGCAGGCGTTGACTGAGCCGAGCGAGACTAGAGACGCTTGGGTTCTGGACCACATCAAGTTAGGTCCAAAGATGACGGCCAGGTTGTCTGCTGTCATGCGATTCAATGCACTTCTCTCCGCAACCTTCAAAAAACATCAGAAAACCACAAGTATAACAAAATATCAATAGGCCTTAAAAGGACGTATGCCACTTCCTATTAGTGATTAGCAGTAACCTAGGCCCTATCTCGCACTGTTTAGCCACAATAGCACGCACTGGCCTTCAAGGTCATCCAAGGTCGATAATTTGCAGGTAATTTGAAAGCCGATATGCGACTTCCGATTCGTGATCAATAGCCACTAAGGCCCTATCTTGCACCATTTAGCCACAGTAAATCCGCTACAGACGGACGACAGACGACAACCACGACAAAGGGACGACCTTAAAGCTAACAGCTCAGTGGTCGGCTCAAAAAGTTTAAACAGAAATTAAGTTAAGGTTCTAGTCTGAGTTGCTGGATGTTCTGCTATCATTCTGCTGTTTTGTAAAAATTGATTTATTCTTTATGTGCTACCATCGCATGTGGTGAATATAAAAAAAACTGAGTTTAACACTGACTGAAGTTGAATACAACAATACCTCGGTGAGGAAGTGAACAACGTATTTTATGATGAAGTAGTTGTCATCGGGCAGTTCTTCTGTTAGAATCCGACGCATTTCAGCAACTCTCCCCTCAGTCTCCATCGCTGCACAAGGATGCTTTACCCAGTATGAATTCATCGTTGTAAACGGCCAAACTATAACTTCTGAATTTCAAAAGGTAGTGTAGCAACAGTATTAGGGTGAGGTGGGCTAAACTGCAGTCGTTTACGTGAAGTTTCTTCGTGATGTTGCATGTCAAAAATTATCAAAATCGGCCAGTGCTTCATGGAGTTACTTGAGGAACAAAAGTGGCACATTTTTTGAAACACGGTGTACATTGACATCACACAATGCAGGGCGTCACAACTTATCAGCGTCATCTACAATCTAAATCCTAATCTAATAACAAAAATTAAAGTTATTTGCCAAAAGGCGAAATCGCAAAGGGCAAGACCAACCAACTACTCATTTGTAACCGACAGGTGGTAGCGTGCTTAATATAACAGTAACAGTAGCAGAGACCGAACACTTCGCAAGACTGATACAATAAGTAGTATATATTTTCCAAATGTTTAAAGACATTTTTCTGTCACAGCCTGTATTATACTGAGACGTTTGACTTCATTGCTGCCGTTCTGAAACTTTGACTCCATCATCGTTTTTTCAACTCAACGTATATCACTGTATGTTACGTAATTGTTGCAAAATGTTGACTATTCTAAGACGAATATGTGAATATAAATGAACATACACTGGACGCGGACAATATGATCGTAGAGTTCATAGGTCAACAGCGGCTCGGGCAATTGTCTTAGGAAGCTCTTCAGCATGGCTGCAGGAATGTGTACACTGTTCAACTCCGTGAAGTCCACCTCAGAGCCTGCATTCAACATCTCTACCACATTAGAGAGATACACAGAAATAGTGTAATAGCTCTTAGTAGAAAACCCACCACAAAGCTACGGAGCATCACCTGCCATATGGGATCACAGTGTTAGCTGCCACCCAACTCAGGTGAACACACCCCGCCTTAACTCCAGCGAGACAGGCAAATACTTGATTATCTACCCCAGACACATGGAAGGCTGAGTTGACCTAGGTGTTGGTTATATACTGAGATGGTTTACCTGTACACAGACGGTCACTTATACGAGTAGTAATCACTTAGTAGCAACCCGACCGGGAATCAAACTAACGACCTCTCGATGGTGAGTGTGCAACACCCTACCATTACACGAACAAGCCACGTAAACTACACGTAAATGAACACATACAGTAACAGCAGTCAACTGCGGCTTAACGGATTATGTTCCACGATTTTCTGCTGAAAATACATTGGCCAGATCACATCTTAAATGCGTAAACATTGTGGCAACGGGGAGGAAACAGATGAATATTTACTTCTATTTTGGCCAAAACAGCAGCAGAAAACCAAAGTTATTTTGGTGACTCGACTGACATCACAGATGTGTTCTGAGACAGTGTCAACCCGGTGGAATTCCTCATCTCTTCAAGGCATCTGCCTTCCACATACCGTTGCCGCCCAATGGACTTTACAATCCTGTAGATTGACTTGTGGTCTCCTTTACTTCACTAGCCTTCGAGTCATGCCATTGCTGCTTGTCCGCAATAAACTATAAAACGGATCAAATTACTACCTTTTATGGCTGCAACTTGATGAAGTTATATATCCTATCAGATACTGTTTGAACATGAAGTTTTTTTCAAAGACAGAGCTCCGTTAATTTGGCATAAAGTAGCAGCTTGTTAACTTGATAAAATACGAACTAAAACCAGCATATTCGTACGCCCATGTAATAAATTAACAATGACTGAAAGATCTAGTATCCTTATCACAAAAATTTCACATACAGAGTGCTGCATAAAAATTGGAACATGAAGCTTTTCGTGGATCAAACAATCGAACAGTTTAGAGAACGATTAACCTTGGTTAGTGCACTTGAAAATACAGTAATCAACATGACCACCCTTTACCGCAATGCTTGAGGCTAATCTAACATACCAATCTGTGTAAAGCATCTTCTGCATTTTATGGGCCACCATACAGCCATATTTTGCGCAATTTCAGAAAATGGGATCATATTTTTATGCGCTATTCTAAAATCGCCTATCATCATCAAATACAGAGGTAATGATTATCAGGCGGAATTGCTCTACTGGAAGTAATTCTGCCTATAGCTACACATCTTTCTGTAGTGTGGTCTGTCTGTTACATCCACGCACCTTGCTGAAATCATTCGACAAATTCAAATGCCATTTGGCAAGTACACTTGTGGGGTCCAAGAATACATTACGTTAGATGAAGACCTCTGACCCCCAGAGATAGGGGAAATTTGGAGGGTTGAAACCTGCAGCAAAAACATGCAACTGCTACCTGTATAGGTTCTGTACCATTCTGCTTTCGATGGCTGCCATATTAAATTCAACCAAACCTCATTTATGGCAACCACAACACTAGGGGCGCAAAAGTCTGAAGAAGCAGTAAGGAACATGCATTCGTGTAAGTAAGAACAGAACTGATTCCGCCTACTACCAAATTACTTTGATAATTGCTTCAAAATAACACAGTAAAGAGATGGAAACGCAACAGCAGACGGACCTCTGTTAAACTGCTGCTGGACTTGAACTAACACAGATGCAGTGGCCGAGCGACGAAATAGTCCTTCAGTCTCCATAGCTGCAACGCAACATCACAACATAATCAATTACACCAGACATCTATTATTACATCACTCAGTTATAACCAATTACCCAACAGCTGATGACAGCCGAATGAAAGTAACATCGTTGCATGCGTGCACAACTGTTTGTAATGTTTTGTCACATTTGCAGTCATGTATCAGGGTGCTTGTTCAAAACCGGTTACTGATTACTTCTAAAAAGGTTAAAGGTTGTCTATACTTCTTAAGAGCTGGAAAGCATCACCTGCCATATGGGATCACACAGTGCTAACTGCCACCCAACACAGGTGAATGCACCCTGCCTTAACCCGAGCCAAGTAGGCTGGTACTCAGTTTACCCTACTTTCCTGTCCAGCGACCGTCACCCACCCAAGGAGCCAAATCTACGACCTTATTGTTGTTGTTGTTGTTGGCACAGCGAGCCCGTCAGATGCTGCCTATATAAAAGATAAGGGAATGAGGCAGATGCCCCGAACAGATGAGGAAATCCACCAAGATGTCACCATCTGGAACACATCTAACATGTTGATCAAGTCACTAAAGTACTGTTGCTGTTCTACTGCCCAGTTTGGACAGAAAAAAGCAGATGTTCATCTGTTTCATCTATACTTCCGCAATGAGAACATATTGGAGATGGAATTGGTTCAAGCTGTGGAAGTCAGTCTGTTAAGCCTTTGAGACCATGATTGTAACTCTAACGTACTATTATATAAAAATAAACCGTTTTGCCACTAAACCACTTTGTTCAAAAAATCATATCCTGTTGTAAAAAAACAGATTAAATTTATTGTACTGTAATGAACTGAGACTGGTTAGCAGCACTTCGTACCGTGTTCTCTGAGAAAGGTAACGCATTGACGTACTACTGGAGGAATAATATCTCCACCGTTGTTCCTCTTTATACTGCATTGCATTACACATAAACACAACAAAGTCCGTCATTACAGCGCTTTACACACAAACATCAAAAACGTACAAAATTAATCTGGCAAAAGGCGGAATCACTTTTTGTTTGTATTTGCCTGGTGGCAATTGCATGTTTTGCTTGGGGTTCAAACCCCAAAACTCCCGCTGGGGGAGACAGGGACTGCTATCCAACAATATGTCATCGGATTTCATAGGTGTACATGCTAAATAGCACCTAAATCCATCGAATGGTTCATTATTATTATTATATTAACATTTATGTAGCGCCGTATGCAGAGCTTCAGAGGCGGCGCTAGATGACAGTCAATCAGGCAAAAATGTGACGGACAGACGACAGACAGACGACAGACAGACGACAGACAGACAGACACACAAACCATGTTAAGTAAAAATGAGCAAAAACAGATGAAAGATGCACATTATTTCCAAAATATTCAGTCAGAATTCACTTGGCATAGATATACACTCTCACAAGCACTTTCTAGTTTGAAATACATGCCCTTCCAGCACAAAATCAAGGAAAAGTTAATTTCAACAATTTTTGAAAGACAGAACTACCCATGCATTTTAGCACACAGAGTTAACAGCATTAACAATATAATACAATATTCGTTTACTGAAGCATTGTTAGAGCATAAACACATTCAAGTTGGAGGTTAAAATAGTTAAAATATTCACTGTAATAAAAATTAACTATCTGTACAAATGCAGTAACATAAAAATATTTTTAAAAACAATTTATCACTATTATTAGTACTGCTAGATTAGTTCGGTGGCAGTCTGGCTTAGTCGGTAATGCCGTTGTTTGCATCAACGCAGTTGATTGACACTGGACCGGGTTAATTCACAGATGAGTAACCAACTGGTAAACCATCTCTTATATAACAAACCAGACAGATCAACTCAGCCCATAATGAAAAAGCAAAAGTTATATAAATATGTAAATAACAAGTATGATACCAATTTTGTGTTACAGTTGTAGTATAGATCTATGTTCGTAAAGTCTTATGATACCAAAGGACATAGATATAAACCGGTGACTCGACTGTGTAAATATGATCTGCGCATACACTTTTTTTCGTAAATAGACTAGTTCAGCTATGGAACTTGCTATCTGATGACGTATTGGCATGCAGTGTTAGTAGTTTTAAGAGACGTTTAGATTTGCTCTGGCGTGGTTTTAGTTTGTATTATGATTATAAATTCGTCATCTAGTACCAAAAGTCAGTGTAAAAATAGTATTAGTTTAGTTTTTTGTTGATATTTGCGTTAACGGAAATAGAGGCCTTTGGCCTGCTTCCGGCTATTCACTGACGATGATGATGACGATGAAGCCAGGACGTAAACAGACGCACTGTGCAATGCATTTGCCCCATATCTGTGGTCTTGAAGTATAAACTGGTGTCTGTAGAGAGCTAAAAATAGAGATCGGTGCCACCCTATGGGCATTATGGTTTGAAAAAACTTACATTTTTATACTAGTACTGTTGAATGAAGTTAGGAAGAAAAACTAACAATTGGAGGTCGACGCCGAACTGCTGTCTGGGCAGTGGTGCATGAGTGATGCTTGTAGGCACGGGCCGAGGTTTATTCTTCTCCAACAAGTATGCATCATTGCTACACACCGCACAAATAATCACCACAATGTTACATCTCTAATTCTCCGATACTTCCAACAATGTACAATCTCGCTGAACCACAAACGTGGGATGTTTTCACCACTAATTCTATCACCAAACGCTACATTTTGTTTTTGTTCGGACTGCATACTCTATAAGAAATAACATTTTTGTGAAATGAACACATGAACATACATTGTGCTTATTAAAAGAGATCCAAAGTGCTAAAATTACTACAGCTGAGACTAAAGAAAAAACTGTCATGACTGCTACATCAACTGCTTCTGGTCAGACGACTAACGACCAATATCAAAGCACAAAATATCACAGCGATAATTCTCAACCATTTTAGCTAATCATAGACCTATTTTTTCTTGCCTGCAATTCCTTATTTCATCAGACATATAACACATCACCGGCTGTATTAATAAGAACTATTATTGTCGATGCAATCAGACACAGTCACAGTATACTAGTACAAGAAATTTGAGCTAATGCTCACGAGACGTGCGAAAGCCTATAGCTGTTCCGGTTCAGTAGTTTAGCTGAAAATTGGGGTGTTCATGCTAAGTTAATATACAAATATCAAATTCTCTATCTGGATCGCATAATGACAGTAGCATGGCGAGACCATGTGAATGACACAGACTTGTGTCGCAGCCTGAAATCACCAAAAAAATCCATAAAAACCTCTATTTTGGCGTTCAAGGTCATTCAAGGTCATTGAATTTGGTGCCAATCGAGAGCCAGTGCACGACTTCCTATTAGTAATTAATAGTAACCTCAGCCCTATCTCGCACCGTTACTGAGATACAGTAACTAATTGGCCAAAAATCACAAATTTTGCCCACCTCCTCTCTCATTTAGCGCCCTCGTTCGGAGTGACCCCCTTCAATTTTATGGAAAAGCTTTACGGTTTCTGAAACTAGAGTCTTCCAGGCAGCCGACGGTGAAGACTTGGTGGTCCTAGCTTGCACCGTTTTTGACTGATTCACCCGTGTGACAGACAGACAAACAGACAGACAGACAGACGGACAGAATTGCGATGGCTAAGATGTGCTGAAAGCAGTAGCTGCTTTCACGCGTAAAAATGAAAAGACAAAAATGAGGTGCATACTCACTCGCGAACCCGCTGCGGAATAAGGAGCTGATCGAGAGGCAAGTATTGGGCAAGTTCATGCAGATAACTCACGTACAGCACTTTGTGACCAAACTTGGCGCTTAAAACAAACACAAAATGACAACACCGTTGCTGCTCTCAGTGCTCTGACAAAACTCGACATACATGCACTTTCAGTGGCAAGCGCAACAGTGCAACTGCTTAGAAATCACTGCTAGCCGAAATCCATTAAAGTACTGATACCACAGACGCAAAGCCAACAATAACCAAACTAATTTGATAAAAAGTGGAATCACTGACTAATGCTGCCACCGCATAAACTTTCACAAATTATCTTTCTTTCGTACGTCGGAAGCAAATTGCATGTTTTTCGCTGCGGGTTGACTCTCAAATCTACCCTTTCCCTGGGAGTTTAAGAACCCCATCTGACAATGTGTCACTTGACTCCACACGTGTATCTGCCAATAGACATTAAAATCTGTCAAACACAGTTAAGGCACGGTACACAAATGCGACGGACAAATGACAGACAAACAGACCACGCTAAAAAGAAATGTGTAGCAGTAGGCAGAATGACTTGCACCGCAACAGCGATCCCACTGTCAAAATTCTTCCACTGATAGACTCGGAAGACAATTAGCCACAAAAATGTCACTAAACGTCTCACCACACCTAAAAAATGTCACCATACTTCTTCGTAAGATATTATTTTTTAAATTGCACCAATTAGCGCTTTCCCAGATATTTTGCCAACAATGTCTTCTGAACTGTTCCTGAAATAAAAAAAAATCTTTCTAAGTTCTGAGAATAAGGCGCGAGATTTACATTACTGTCAAACACAGTACTAAACCTATCAACCCCATTTTAATGTCAGAATATGAAAGGCAAGCAGGCTGCAATTGACAGTACCTGATGAATGGTCGAAAGATGTTCCAGATTGCCTTGATAAACCTGGTCGGGTGAACCAAATACAACGCTTTCAGATTCTTCTTGTACCTGGCATGAACATTAAACACGACCACACAATAATGCTTGCTGCACAACTGGGGCCTAATTTTCAAAACTTCATTGTAAAGCCTCCGTAAAATCTCGGTATCCTCGTCAAAAGTAAACAAGTTACGATTCCGTAAGTTTTTCTGAAAAAAATTCCGCATTTGAATTTTCAAAAAAGCCTGACTTACAAATTTGTAGCTCTCAACCAATAAAAACGCATTTTCACTGGGCCTTGTGGCACACACTGCTGCATGCCGATTGTCTGTTGCCAACTTGCTCGTACGTTTTCCATAAGGTACTTGTATGAATATTTCAGAACTGTAGCTTTCTCGATAAACTTTCGGATGTCTCATTTCTTTCATAATTTTTCTGTAACTTTATGTTACAAAGTTTTTGAAATTAGGCCCCTAGACCACAACAGTATATATCAACAGACAAAAAATAAGTGTAAAAAATCTTAAAATGTCAAAATATAACTAAATCAATTAATAAATATTATTACTAATGACTACTGTAACAGCTGACGATCATTTGCAAGCTACCTTGAGCAAGTTGTTAACTTATTGTGTGCTTAGGCCAACTCAGCCTCTTACCCTCCATGGGACGGGAAATAAGTAGTAGCTTACAGGCTACGGGGTGAAGGCCTAGTGGCTGATTGGGGTGGTGGTATGTCTGCTAGCTGCAAACTGCAGGTTCAATTATTCGCTGACGCGGGCAATGGATGGCCACATAGTGCGCTGCGGTATTATTAGCTCATGCCAATATGTTGCCATTTCCTAGATTATAAAGCGCTTCTGGTCTTGAGTCCGTTTCATGTAAAAAGCACTATAACAAGTGCTGGACTTTAGCTCACCTTTAGCTTTAACTTATGCTGCGCAAATCAGAAACCACATAAAGACTAAAAGCACCTTATCATTTATACCAATGATCAACATTCAACAGCACAATTTTGTTCACATGCACTCGCAACTTGACACATAAAAAGCATCGTGCATGATATGCCATCAAACATAATACATGACTGCTAATTAAAGAGTTAAAAAGGCTGAAAGAGTAATAATAATAATAATAATAATAAAACACATATTTGTAAAACGCAATATGGCCGTAGCTTCAGAGGCGCTGGCGACAGGTGGCGTGTTACTGTAGATAGACTTGCCTAAAGAGACAAGTTTCGATATTAGCTTTAAAAGATGAGAGAGAGGCAGATTGAGTTACAGAGGTAGGTACAGAGTTCCAGAGAGAAGGCACAGCACAACGATAAGCACATTTCGCAAAGTTAGTTCTAATGAACGAAATGTAAAGTAACACAGCGGAACAGTTCTGAGTATGTAGGTGACGGCTGAGGTACATTGGCGTTGACATCGCCGGTGAAGGGCATTTACTATTTACAACTCTTCGTGGAAATCCGTCTGAGCGCTACACAGCGTTATCTGCCATAACTGACCACACGGTATTACTAGCAACCTGACGCACAGGTGAATGCACCCCACCCAAGTCAAGCAAGATGGTACTTACTCTAGCTATTCAAAAAGGACAGAAGGCTGAGTTGACCTTGGTTAAGAACTAACTGATAAAAAAACCTTCACCTTCATGCAGCAGCAAATGAAAACTGTTCCAAGAAAGAAAACTGAGGGTGTCAATATGTCAACAACTTAGCTTACAAAAGTCGTAATTCAACAAATTCATATTTCTACTTGTCAAGAAAATGAAAGCGTTAAACGACTGACTTTCTGTCAAACTCGTTGTAAGCTCGTTTCAGCCATGAAATGCTCGGCTTGTTGGCGCTACAGAGACCAAAGTGAAAGTAGACCACCGTGTAGTCGTTCTCAACGTATTTGTCCAACGTGTACTTCAGATACCTAGCACAGAATCAGTCAATCCATCTATCAAAATTAATAACACATTGCGCTTTCTAATATCTTAAGGTTAAGGTTAAGTTTAAAGGTACTGTACAGCACTTAAAAGAAACCCACCACAGAGCTACGAAGCATCACCTGCCATAACGGATTACACAGTGTTACCCGACACAGGTGAACGCACCTCGCCTTAACCCCTGCCAGATACTCAATTTACCTACCCAGGAGGGATGGAAGGCTGAGTTGACCTAGGCAGCTGGTTACATACCAAGTGGTTTCCCTGCCCACAGATGGTCACCCATCCAAGTACTAACCCGTCCCGGTGTACAACAACTTCACTGATCCAACACAACGCGTTACCTCTACGCCATGCCACCAACCGTGAAGGCATGTACAAAGCGCCAGAGCTAAACTAAGCTGAAACTACCCATCACTTGCATTGCATGGACTGTACAAAGCGAACGAACGAAACACACCAATGCTGTCCAGTTCGTTTCAGTTGTGCTGCATGGACTTTACAAATCGAACAAACTGAAAAATATCTACAGGAATCATGGATCAAAAACCAGAACGAGTGGCAGGTAATTCGACCCCTCCATTAAATATCATAAAATCCGTTCACAACTTGCTGAGAAAAACTGCAGCATGTCTCTCAATGCCATATCCTCAAAAATAATTCTGAATCCACAAGAATCGAGACTGCCAACAAAATCTAATCATTTTGTTCTTAAACCGAGCCAACTCTCCCCTACATAATTTCATCAAAATTCGTTCATAACTTTTCTGGCATTTCTAACAATTCAGCAAAAGAACAAACAGAACCTGCCACATAACAGCTATGCTAGTAAGTATCAACAAGCACCAAACTTATTTGGTAAAAGGCGGAATTGCTTTTTCGTTGTTATTCACCAGGTGGCAGCCCCAATTTGCAATTGTGTGTTTCGGCTGAAGGTTCAACCCCAAATCCCCCTTTCCCATTAGTATAACTAACAGACGACAGACAGACAGACCACGTTACAAAGAAAAGTGTAGGAACAGGTGGAACTGCTTGCTCTGTAGGAGTGATTCTGAATAACAAAATGAAAATATTATAAACTAACATCAGAAAATTCTCGTGGTCAATGTGTTCTCGAGCAGGCAGACGACAAGCTGACAACACAATCACCTTGCGACCGTACGCATCATCACCTGACACAAACAATCAATTCAATCAATCAATTTGACAATAATGCTATCTCAGGGTTAACAAATTCAGCACATCAGACTCGCTGACAGCAGAAAGACAAATGCAAGAACAGCGTACCAGCGACCTGAAGTATGCCAAACTTCGCAATCTCACGAAACGACAAATCAGGGTCTTGCTCCTCGACCTAAAACACCACAAACCGGCCTGATAACAAAACATCCTTACTGTGTGCTGCCGCCAACAGCTAGAATAAAAAATACCAGGCTAAAAGTAATTTAACCACCCAAGAAAACAGCAAAGCACAACCAAAAGAATTTTTTCCACTTGACAAATCAACAAAACAGTTATCTACATTGCATATAAACGACTGAAAATGTTGCCTATAGGTGCATTTTGAGAGAAGACAAATACGAACAAGAAATATTATTAGATTGTGACCAATCTAATGTACCCCTCGCACGCATCATTTTCTTTTGTATTCTTCTAAAAGCTTTTTTATTCCTTCTGGTTTGTATTAGAGACCCAGTGTCTAATTGAGACTCGTTTAATATTATGCTAATAGTGACTGGCGTCGAGGTCGTTATTAGAGATTGTCTCCCCAAAGTTCATAAATTGCCCAATTTTAGAAACTGACAGAAAAAATTTCCAATAATGGTCAATGACGCTAGTTGCCATTTGTCTTGTTATACCTCAACACATGCGTCTATCTGGCACCGTTGTGGAGATATGGCGCCTCATAGATAATGAGGTCACGACCTTGACTTTTTGGGGTCACGTGACGTCATCGGTCACGTGACCATTCAACTCCCGGCCGTCGACTTCCTATGGCTGGTCCATAGTGACCATGTGTCTATCACCGTTATGGAGATATGGCCGTTTGAAGTCCTTCCAGGAAGGCTCTTCCAGGAACAGAGGTCGGTCGTTGGTTGGTCGGTCCTCAATATTAACTGATCTCAGATACTCATCTTCGCTATGTTAAGAACGTAGCGTGCGAGGAGTAAAAGTACGTTCGCTGCCACTGCCCTGCTGTTGCTCTTAACAGAAAACCCGTCACAGAACTACGAAGTGTCACCTGCCATATGGGATCACACTGTGTTAGCTGCCACCTGACATAGGTGAACGTGCCGCACCTTAACCCCAGCCAGACAGACTGGGTGGAACTCGATGTTGGTCATGTACCTAAATGGTTGACTCTCCACAGACAGTCCACCCGTCCAAGTAGCAATCACTTGATAGTGACCCAACCGGAAGTCAAACCTACAATCTCTCCATCGTAAGTCCAACATCATGATACTGCTACATGACCAAACCACCACCAAGTGTAATCCCATATGGCAGGTGACGCTCAGCAGCTTTGAAATAAGTTCCCACAAAAAGCTATATCCTTTGAAACTCTATAATGATGATGATGATGCTGATAGACATCAATCTCATCTCATCACTAAATCATTTCCTGGACTGTACTCTTAACCAATCTCTCTTCTGGACCTAGCATTAGTTTGTATTAGTTAGACCACTCTGAAAATTTCGAATAAATTGACTGACTAAATAGCACCTGTGCCGGAGAGCCAAGTGCGTCCTCGAAGTCTTCGTCGATGATTCCATTCGGAGTGACTGATCCACACCGACCATCATCAACACAGGCACACTCCTCCTGCTCCTCCATCGACAATTCTATGCACAACACCAGCACAACTAGCACTCTCTTCGGTGTCGACCCGCCATTCCGAAACGCAGCCATGGATAGGGACGGGGTTAGGCAGGGGCTTCTATCTCTATACCTGGCGGCCCAGTAAAAATAAGGGGAAGTTTTTATCTACACTCACCATAAAACCTTCCCACCTATTTTTCAATCTACGGGGGGAGGTAAGAGGGGCCGATGGAGGTTTCGAAGGGGGAGAGAGGAACTTCAGCCTGAAAAAGGACCCGATTTCTATTCCATATTTAGGGGGATAGAAGCCCCCTCAGAGTTAAGCTACAGCTAGGGTCAGTATTAAAAAAGTTAAAAATGGTGATATAGCCCTTAATGGGACGCCCATTTCAGAGCTACGAAGCGTCACCTGCCGTATGGGATCACACAGTGTTACCTGCCACCCGACACAGGTGAACGCGCCCCGCCTTAACCCCAGCCAATTAGGCTGGTACTCGATTTACCTACCCCGGAGGAATGGAAGGCTGACTTGACCTAGGCGGCTGGTTACATACCAAGATGGTTTACCTGTCCACAGGCAGTAACCCATCGCAGTACTAACCGGGCCCGGCGTACAGTAACTTCGTTGATCGGATCAAACGCGTTACCACTACACCGCGCCACCAACCCTATTAGAGTTGCTTTAACGTTTAATAAAGACGGTTTCGTCGTCATCTGAAAAACGGGTTTTTGGCGGCCCCCTCGGAATAGTGGCGCTTCAGAATGGCGGACCCAAACCCTCTCTTTCTCTTCGGATTCCAATACAAAAGCCTATAAAATGAGAGTCAAAGCTGTGTACGGAAACCAACTTGGTATGTAAAAAGCCACCCAGATCAACTCAACCTAGCCATCCCTCTGTAGTTAGGCGCAATGAGTACCGGCGAAAGACCAGATCTATGGCCAATTTTACACTTACGACGCGACTCAACTCAACCGTTGGCGACTGCCGCTGACAGTTGATTTGTGTCACGTCGGCGTCGTAGGTATGTAGTCAGTTGTATGTTATATGGTGGCTTGGCTGTTCAAAATGTGGTCCAAGTGCAACGATAAAACGAACAAAACAAACAATATCACCGGCTTCACTTATCTTATCTTAGCTCTCCTGGTCCACTAGTAACAAGAAGCCCAGCTGTCGCTAGGAGAGCCATCCGTACTGGTTGTTAGTGACCTTCAAGATCATCCAAGATCATCTCAAATTTCATCTCAAAGGGCGTATGCCACTTCGTATTAGTTATTAATAGTAACCTTGGCCCTATCTCTCACTGCTTCCGAGATATGGCCAGTTTTACGTTGGAAAACGCAGATTTTTTTCTCCTCCCCCGTCGATCCATTCAACCGTGAACTTAAAAATGTTCCCCTTTGACTAGATCGCTGAAATTTTGCATGCCCGAGTTTATGACACATGGCTAATTATTCGTGCAAACGTTTTCCCTACCACCTAACGCTTATCCACAATATATCCGTTACAGACGACGACAGACGGAGAGACGACGACGAGGCAGACGACAACTGTACCAATAGCTCGACCGTTACTTAAGTAGCCTACATATCCGTCGGCTAAAAACTAGCACAGCTGTGCACAAATTTAATGTGGGTTTAATGTATTTACTAATTAACCATTATCAAGAGATATCAGAACAACATATTAACCAAATCGCTAACAAAAACAGCTAAACACAAAACAAAGCACAAAATGTTGACTGTTGAGTTAGCAAGCAATAAGTATGTCGTTAGTGAAGGAGAACAACAACTCCTCTAACAATCATAGCCTGCAGATCACCAAGCTGCTTTTGTTAAAATTAGAACACAAATGAACGCCGAATGCGGATCAATAAAAAGCTTAGTAGCTAACTAACGCCTTACCGGGAAATAATAACTGGGCCAGCATTGAAGCACTGGTATTCACTTGACCGCCTGTGACATAAGAACTATACTGTAGTGTATAGATAGATATAGCACACTGAATGAATAATAATAAGCCACAACAAAAACTCGGACGAGTAACGGAGTTATGAAGGACGAGAGCTGGCGCTAGAACTACCGACACTGCTGAGAAAAGACCCCATAAATGCACCAGCCATATGGCATCTGAATCCGTCGAACGCTTTTGTCAAAAAGCAAAGAATGTGACAGACGACAGACAGACAGACAGACAGACCACGCTACGCGGAAATGTGTCGCTATAGGCGGAATTGCGTGCGCTACAAGAAGCGATTCCGCTTAATGGCACATTCACACCTGCGACGCCGAAGCCACCCAACAGCTGAGTCGCGTCAGCGTGGTGGGTGTGAATTGGACATAACGACGGTATTTAACATGTCCACCATTCAAAGCCAATCGCTTCCAAAACTGCACGATTTCTCAATCTATCTACATAAAGCGAGTACGTTCCATTTTTTTCTGGCCCCACGTTGAAAATAAAGCAGAAAATACCGGGGTTGCGATGCTTGGCGAGCTGGGCAGTGAACGAAGCTTTGTAGTGCTGAGCAATGCTGAAACGACACGGCCAGAACAATGCCCCCAGCCACTGACAAAACTCGCTCAACAGGCACATCACTACAGCGCCTGGAACTTCTGCCGTGTTTCCATACTAGCCAGCCACGAATAACGCAATTCACTCTTGAAATGGCCTTAAAATTGTCACTAATACACTGTCTCCCTAGAAAGGCCCCGTAGAATGTTTCCTCGGGCCTCGCTGTGGCTCTCGATGACGTCCCTGACCGCAAGTCCCTGAAACTGCTTATGACGCAGTGACCGCAAACCGGTCTCAATCCTGCAGCCAGACTTTTCCTGCAAACGGGGATTCTACTACAGCCGTTTTCGGCTATTTTATGCACGTTTTCCTGGCTTCAGCTGACGGGACAGAGACTCGGTGAACTGTATAAAAGCCACAGAATGATGATAAAACCTCCCTGGTTATCTGTGCTACAGTCTAGGGCAACGCAGATCACTGCAGATGAGCGCATAGCCAGAGAAAAAGCTCAGGTTAGTGATCTACAAATTCTGTGACGTCAGAAACCGATCTCCTGTCGCTAAAAACAACTTCTTGAATCACAGCTGATCTCAGATCGATTTCTTCTGTGATCTGCGGTGTTCAGGCATATCTAGCTCATCAACTCAATAAGTCTGCAGTACTCTGCAGCGCATAGTGGCAGAAGTCTAAAACCTACAAGAAGCCCAGTTGTCGCTAGGATAGCCGACGCTACTGGTTGTCAGTGACCTTTAAAATCATCTAAAGTCGATTATTTTCCTTTCATCTGGAAAGGCGTATGCCACTTTCTATATAGTGATTAATAGTAACTTCGATTGTATCTCTCACTATTTCTGAGATATGGCCAGTTTTCCACTGAAAAACGCACATTTTTCCTACCCTTCCATTATACCCCGAATTTGAAAATGTTCCCCTTGCGCTAGATCGCTGATAATTCACGTGCCTAGGTTTAAGACACATGGCTAATAACTGGTGCAAAAAGTTTTCCCCTATGACCTATCGCTTAGCCACAATACATCCATTGCAGACGGACGAGAACAGACAGACGACAACCGTACCATAAACTCGACGGTTACTTAAGTACGGTCGGCTAAGAAAAAATCTGCTATAAACTGGCATCCCTATACAGCGTATAGTCGCAGCAGCTTCTGAATCACGGTCGACGACGTTCCGCAACGAGCAACGCCACTCGTTCACGCCTTCATTCGCTCGCTATATCGCAGACACACACACGGCACGGCACGGCTGGGTCTGACTGACCGTCACATCAGCGCACACCGTGACACTACAGCTGAGTGCGGCGACAGGGGACGCCACACACTCGCACTGTGACTATATATAGAGGCTTATAGGACTAGCACCGCCGCCGAAGCCGCTCAACCGCATGTCTGTGTCGCTTCTGACAATGAGAACGATATCGAAAACGAAAACCTCGATCGACTTCTGGCGAACGAGAAAGTTCTACATAACGATAACATAACGATTCTGCGAACGACATAGCAAAGGTAAAGAGGGGGGGGGGAGACGCTGTAAAAGCGAGACTGGACTGGAAAACGCAGGACCACGAAAAATGCAGAGGTGAAAAACGCAGGACTGGATTTGGTCTCGCATTTTCCAGTCCTGCGTTTTCCAGTCCCGCGTTTTCAGTCGCCCACAAAGATAAATGTAAACTCTGTAAAGGTCCCGGTACTTAATACAGCGTTGCTTACGTGAGTCAGACTTGTAACAGGAAGCACTTTACAATCTCGAAAGTGGCTGCTGACTGGATGGGCTAACGATACCGCAGCGCACTATGCGGCCATCCATTACCCGCGTCCTCGAAAAATTGGACCCTGGAAGCATCCAGCAGACATACCACCGCTCCAATCAGCCACACTAAGCCTTCACCCCACATCCCGTAGACCAAGCTACTACTCATTTCCCACCCCGCTCAAAAAGGCTAAGTTGATCCGAACACATAGTAAACCGGAACCGCGCCAAGGTGATCGACAGAGAAAGTAACAGGACAAACCAAAAACACGAAATGTGAGACTGCAAATCCTTCATTCTGGGGAAATTTAGGAACAAAATTAAAATTCTGAGCATCCATAATCTCCTCTGTTGGCAATTTGCACTGCAGCTGTCTGTAGTCAAACTGCAACTAACTTCCTGCTCTGCAACTACGTTTTTCTAACTACGATGCCGCTTATGCCGCCTGGAAGCATTTTCCCGCCAAAATAGCACGACTATGTCACTAGTCGCTGAAGCCATAGTGCACCTACCTGGCCGGCTGCCCACTGTGACGCATTACTGCTCGCTCACTGGTCAGTTCGTCAACAACTAAACCACGCCAGTTCAATTACGTCGCTCTGTACGCGCCTTAAAGGTCAAGGCGCGGTAGGGAATCCTAAAATGAAAGGCGAGTGAGGTGGAGAATGAATGGAGAAAGAGTATCCCCCAGCCGACTAGGAGATCTGGACCATTCTGGGGAAGCACACAAACGGGGGCTTGCATTAAACTTAAAGCAGACACCGAGATGCAAAAACTGATTACTTTATGCTGTAAAAATATTCCAGGAATCAAACGTGTGGGAAAGATGCTCGCACAAGCTTATGCCATGAAGACGATCGCACATATCCATTATCCAGCAGTGACATATTTGAAATTTAGTATCTAAAATTATATTATTTGGTATTTGAAATTATATCTGGAGATTCGCGAACCTATAACGGGAGTTAAGGGGCTCCCCTGGATATGAGGTCCAACCCCCCCAAAGCTGAACAGTTAGCTCTGGGGCGTTCAATAAAAGCGGCAAATTTGCCCACTCTTTTTAAAATTTTTACACGCGAAAGCAGCTACTGCTTTCAGCGCGTCTTAGCCATCGCAATTCTGTCCGTCTGTCTGTCTGTCTGTCACACGGGTGGATCAGTC
>Ga0209454_1000661_pt1 | contig 18819 bp, 14 predicted proteins | sample WorMetHERISLAND1_2_FD_187400 | JGI IMG/M metagenome (GOLD analysis project Ga0209454, IMG submission 187400) | Marine gutless worms symbiont microbial communities from Max Planck institute for Marine Microbiology, Germany - Olavius geniculatus... | ecosystem: Host-associated > Annelida >... | reverse complement strand
TGAACCTTTGATTGGCGGCCCATCATAATGATTGTACTCCGCTAAAGTTATATTTTACGGTACTTTAGCATAAGTAGTCGGTGTAATCAATTGCTATTTGTGCGTTTGTAAAAATCTTGAAGAAAAAAAACCAGAAATTAGGCGCACAAGGTGAGCCGGTGTCAGTAAGTAAAATTCGATTTGGGCAACAGCCCGTTTAGATTTGATCCTACATGGCATAATATGAGGTCAAATGATATCTGACAAACCAAAGATATCATTTACGTATCTATATTCTAACGATTTTGCGGATACCCTCAGTAAATCACAAGGCCGCTGTTCCCCTAAATGAACGTAATAACCTATCAGTGGCCCCCTATTCTATTCCTATGGCAACTTTGAATTGAGAACTTACTATCTAATTTTATCAACGATGTTAAAAAATTGAATAAAGTATAAAAAAACAACTTGATGCCGCCATGTGTCGACACAAGAACATAGCAGGAGATAACACAAAATGACAGACATCACAAAAAACCGAGTTGAACAGTGGCTGGAAGAACACAACGACCATGGTCTGCCGGTACCGGGGTTTGAGATTACACCGGGCCGCACGGCCGTGCTCTTCACGGATCCGCAGAATGACTTTCTCCATCCTGACGGCGTGGCCTTTGGTGCCGTAGGGGAAAGCGTACAGGAGAACAACACGGTCGCCAACATGAAGGCCCTGATGGAGACGGCGATCCAGACCGACACCCGAATCGTGATCAGTCCGCATTACTACTTTCCCACCGACCATGGCTGGAAATTCGAGGGGACTCTTGAGAGGCTCATGCATACGATTCACATGTACGACCGCCCGAGCGCCCTGAGTCTCGACGGGTTCGAAGGAAGTGGTGCTGACTGGCTGGAGGAGCTTAAACCGTTCATCAACCATGAGAAGACGATCATCTGTGGCACGCACAAGGTTTACGGACCCGAGAACAACGACGTGGTGCTCCAACTGCAGACGCAGAGGATCGAGAAAGTCATTCTCGCTGGGATGTCGGCGAACCTTTGCGTGGAGTCACACTTGCGCGAACTTGTGGAGCGGGGCTTTGAATGCTGCGTTGCAGCCGACGCGACCGCCGCGGCCAAGGTCCCGGGACTCGACGGTATGCTTGCCGCCCTCATCAACTACACGATGATTGCAAGCGAAGTGTGGACCACGAAGCAGGCCGTCGAGAAGCTGAAAGCTGCCGCTTCCTGAAACAGCACCAGGCAGGCAAGCCACATAGCGGATGAGCCAGATAGGTCACCGCAGCGGCTCAATTGTCCGGGTTGGATGGATATAAAGCAGCGATGATAAATGTTAGGATGATAGCAAATCCAGTTAGAACAACCGATCAGACAATCGAAAAAATTAAAAAGCAATTATAGCCGGGGTTAAATAAATATTTCGATAAGGATGTGCTCTTGGTGACTGACGTGCTTCTAAACTTATCAGACTGGTCATTGCAGTTTATTTCGTGCGCCGCCCACCCTGTACCCTGTTTGCGGGGTCAAAGCCCGACCTTGTTAGGCCGTAGCCCCATACCCTGTATCCTTTCGTCAAGCCGTGCACCGTGCGCCCAACACCCCCGCTGAGCAGGATGACCCATCTGTCTTTAAGAAATCAAGGAGTGCCTCGAATGCCATCCCCTTCCTTCCACCTTTCAACTTTAAACCCTATACCTCAAACCCTATACCCTACACCCTATATCTTTCCTTAATTTGACATTCGTCCTTCATCATTTTTCAATCCAAAGAGCCTGCCGGCGCCCTTTTCCCTACCATTTCGCTATGGAATATCAACCTCAAAAACCTTGCTAACTACTTAAAATAATTGATAAAAAAATACAGAAAATTCCAAAAAATAAATTGACAACCACCCTCTTTCCTGACTATAAGAGTCAGGAAACTTCCTGACTTTGTAAGTCGAGAAAGACGGATCATGCTGATAACCAAAAAAAATCAATACGCCCTGAGAGCCATTTTCGAGCTGGCCAAGCACAACGGCAAAGGCCCCCAAAAAATATCCGAGATCGCCCAGGCTCAGGCTATTCCGGTGAAATTTTTAGAGGTTATCCTCAACCAGCTCAAGGGCAGCGGCCTGGTGGAGTCCAAACGCGGGTTTTACGGCGGCTATTTTCTGGTACGCCAGCCGGATAAAATCGCGGTGGGCGACATCATGCGGTTTATGGAGCGCAACCAGGAACAAACCCAGTGCGTGGCCCTGGTGCCCGAAATAAACTGCCCGTTTAAAGGCCAGTGTGCCTTTTATCCGATGTGGAATAAGGTCAAAGACGCCATCTACAAGGTCTACGATGAGACGTCTATCCAGGATTTAATCGATACTGAATTGCAGATCGAGAATTGTCAATAAAGAGGATTTAATAACATGCAGAAGGGAAGCGCACTGTTACGAGGTACCGGTGTTATCGTTGCGGTTGCCGTGGCAACTTTTTTAATGAGCAGCCCCGCTGTTTTCGGAATCAGGAATCAGCCGAAGGTCACCCCCGAATTCCGGGCCGATATTATCGAGATCGATTCTATGAAGGTCTTCGGAAAACTGGAAAGGACATCCGTCAACTACCTGCACCAGAAGCACACCGAAGCATTGGAAAAGAAAAATAAAGACTGCGCGGCCTGTCATCTGTCCGAAAACGATCCCCAATCCGGCCAAGCGCGCATGTCCACCAAATTTATGCGCCTTCAAGACACGACCCGGCAGGAGGTCATGGATATTTACCACGACAACTGCATCGCCTGCCACAAGGAAACCAAAGCCGCCAAAGAGAAAAGCGGTCCGCTCGAGTGCGGTGAATGCCACCGGCCCCTGACCACCGTGGCATCCTCCCGGCAGCCCATCGGAATGGATAAATCGCTGCACTATCGGCATTCCAAAGCCATGGACCAAAAATGCGAACAATGCCACCACGCCTACAACGAGAAAACCAAAACACTTTATTATGCCAAGGATCAGGAAGGCACCTGCCGGTATTGCCACCTATCCGAGACAGAAGAAAACCGGGTTTCCCTGCGACAGGCCGCTCATGTGGCCTGCATTGATTGTCATCGACAAATCCTTGCCAAGGATGAAACCGCCGGACCCTTTACCTGTGAGGGCTGCCACGAGCCATCCCAGCAGGCAATGATCGAAAGCGTCAAAGACATTCCCCGCATGAAGCGCAACCAGCCGGATTTTGTATTCGTAAAAACCTCGGGCACCGACAAGACCCAGGCCAATCCGCTGACCCGCATGAACCTGGTGCCATTCAACCACAAAGGCCATGAACAATACAACGACAGCTGCCGCGTCTGCCACCATGCGGCGCTGACGGACTGCCAGCAGTGTCACTCCCTGCAGCCTAAAAAGGAAGGCGGGGGCGTCACCCTCGAGCAGGCCATGCACCGCTTAAACGTCGACCAGAGCTGCGTCGGCTGTCACGAATCCAAGCAAACCGATCCGGGCTGTGTCGGATGCCACACATCTTTTGAGAAAAAGCGCCAGCAGGGGACAGCCGCCTGTTCGACCTGTCACATGGTGCCGAAATCAGAGATTGTCGGAGTGGACCAAACGGGCGAGGAAAAGATGAGGGCCGCCCGGGCCCTGAACAGCCGGGAGTCCGTTGACGGAACTTACGCCGACGACGATATCCCGGAGACGGTAACCATCAAGGCCATGTCCGACAAGTACGAACCGGTAAAGCTTCCACACCGTAAAATCGTCAAAACGATGGTCGCCAAAATTCAAACCAATCAGCTGGCCAACTATTTTCATTACGAAAAAGGCACGGTTTGCCAGGGCTGTCATCATAACAGCCCGGCCGCCAAAACACCGCCCAAGTGCATCAGCTGCCACAGTCAACCGTTTAATGCCAAAGATCCCTTTAAACCCGGATTGATGGCGGCTTACCACCGGCAGTGTATGGAATGCCACGAGGCGATGGGCATCGCCAAACCGGTCGCAACCGATTGTACGGCGTGCCACCAGAAGAAGGACTGATCCTATATCCGTTATGGGGTTCAGGATTCAGAGGTTCAGGGTTGCATGGAAGCCGAAAATCATGTCGGATTTAAACTGAATCCCAGAGCTCTAGACGGGGGATAAATACAAATAAACTGATTTTGATATATTGCTATTGTTTATAAGAAACCTTGAACGGTGAACGCTGAACCTTTGAACTATTAATTATTTGAGGTAGTCATATGTCCATTTCACGTAGAAAATTTCTCGGCTGGCTGGGTGCTGCCGGTCTGGGCACCACCGTGGGCCATAAAGCGGCACGGGCTGCTTCCAACAAGCAATTCAGCGGCTATCCCCAGAGCAATGGCGTGCTGTTCGACAACACCCGCTGCATTGGCTGCCGCAAATGCGAAGAAGGCTGCAACAAGGTCAACGAGCTGCCGCCGCCCGACCGGCCGTTTAGCGATCTTGGCGTGCTGGACACCCCGCGCCGCACCACGGCCAAAACTTACACCATTGTCAACCGCTATGACGGTGCCGGCCGCGGCAAGGGCCCGCTGTACAGCAAAGTACAGTGCAATCACTGTCTGGAGCCGGCCTGTGCCTCGGTTTGCTTCGTGACCGCATTCAAGAAAACCAGCACCGGCGCGGTGACCTACGATCCTTCGGTGTGTGTCGGCTGCCGGTACTGCATGATCGCCTGCCCCTTTGAAATTCCGGCCTACGAATATGACAATGCCTTTACGCCCAAGGTAATGAAATGCACCATGTGCTTTCCAAGAATTTCCCAGGGCCTGCTGCCCGGCTGTGTCGAAGCTTGCCCCACCGAGGCACTCACCTACGGCCGGCGCGAGGATTTGTTGAGAATCGGACGCGAGCGCATCCGCAAATTTCCGGACCGCTACGTCGATCACATTTACGGTGAAAACGAGATGGGCGGAACAAGCTGGCTGTATCTTTCCGAGGCGCCTTTCAAGACCATCGGGATGCGCGAAGACCTTGGGGTGACGCCGGCTCCCAAGCTCACCGCGGGGGCCTTGAGTGCCGTTCCGATCGTCGTCGGCCTCTGGCCGGTGCTGCTGGGCGGCATTTATGCCATCAACCGCAGAAAAGAAAAAATTGAAAAGCAGGAAAAAGAACAGGCAGTTGCGGCGGCCGTGGAAGCAGCCGAGGCCGAAGCCAAGGCCAAGATGAAAGAAGCCATGGCCTTTGCGGAAAAACAAAAAGAGAAAGCCATCGAAAAGGCGGTCGGCCAGGCGCTTGAAGAAGCGGCCAAAGCGGCGGAAGAAGCGGCATCCGACAAACCAGCCGAAGTTGCCGATGAGAAGTCTAGCGAGGAGGATTCCTGATGTCTGATGAAGTTACGACCACCGGCAAATCTTATTTTACGCCGTTTAATATCATAGCCGGAATCATCGTTGTCGTCGGTCTCTATGTTACGTTCCTGCGTTTTACCCAAGGGTTGGGTGCGGTGACCAATTTGTCCGATTACAATCCCTGGGGTATCTGGATCGGTTTCGATCTGCTGGTCGGCGTCGCCCTGGCGGCCGGGGGATTTGTCACCTCCGCGGCTGTATATATTTTCGGAATGAAAAAATACCATTCGGCGGTGCGGCCCGCTATTCTAACCGGATTCCTGGGCTATGCCATGGTGGTGGTGGCCCTCAATTACGATGTGGGCCGGCCCTGGCGGCTGCCGTATCCCTTTATCATGCAGCAGGGGACCACTTCGCTTTTATTCGAAGTGGCTGCCTGCGTGGCCCTTTATCTGACGGTGCTGTTTATCGAGTTTTCGCCGGCGGCCCTGGAGTGGCTCGGTTTAAAAAAAGCGCGCAACCTGATTATGAAACTGACCCTGCTGCTGACCATTTTCGGTGTGGTTCTGTCCACCCTGCACCAGTCGTCTTTGGGGGCACTTTTTTTGATCGCGCCATCAAAGCTCCATCCGCTCTGGTACTCGCCATACATACCGGTTTTTTTCTTTGTGTCGGCGATCATAGCGGGTCTTTCGATGGTCATCTTCGAGAGCACGTTGTCCCACCGCTATTTTGCCGACAAAATGGACGAGGCTCATTTGAAGGAAAAAGATGATATCGCCTTTGGATTCGGCAAGGCCGCTTCCCTGGTTCTGGCCGGCTATTTCATCATAAAAGTGATCGGTATATCCGAGGCCAACAACTGGCACCTGCTGGGAACGCCATACGGGATCTGGTATCTGGTGGAGTTGATCGGCTTTGTGGCCCTGCCGTGCTTTCTTTATGCCATCGGCGTGCGCGAAAAAAACCTCAAGATCATCAAATGGACAGCGGTCTGGACCGTGCTGGGCATCGTCATCAACCGCTTGAATGTCGGCCTGGTCGCCTTTAACTGGCATCTGCCGCCAAGCGAACGGTATTTCCCGCACTGGATGGAAATCGCGATATCCGTTTTCCTGGTTACCGCCGGCTTGATCGTTTTTCGCTTCATCGTCACCCGGATGCCGATACTTTACACCCATCCGGATTATCCTGATGATCATTAAGTCGTTTTTAAGGTTGAATGAATTTATTGCGCGGGAAAAGATCAGGATTGGAGAAATAAGCAAAAGGTTATTTGTTATTGGTTCTATGTTAATCGAAAAGGATTTGCCGAGTATCGTATTAAACAGATTGAAATCCTTGCACTAAAAACAATTAACGCATAACAAAAAATGCAGAAGAGGATCCTAATTTAGAATTTAAAAAATACTCACATCAGGACTAACTTATATCAGGGCTAAATAACATGGAGAACACAATTCACACCCTTCAGGACTACATGCTGCACACCGAAAGCATTACCTATATCATCATCGTGGCGGCATTGATCGGCATAACATTTTTTTATCGTTTTCTCACCGAAAGAGATGACGACGAATAATGGATAAGGATGAACATCGAACATCGAACGTCCAACATCGAATGTTGAATGAAAAAATGACGAGGAAACAACCATAATATCTTGACCACGCGAACCGGACGAGTTCGATATTTGTGATGAGTATTAAAACGGCCAATCGACAGGCTCGCGGCCCTGAGCAAAGTCGAAGGGCTAAAAGGAAAAGAAATAGCAAGCAAATGAAATTAAATTGCGGAGCGGAGCGACATCATTATTCGATGTTCAACGTTGGACGTTCGATGTTGGACGTTCATTTTTTAGCACATCTCCGCACGGCATAGATGTAATATATGGCTATTTATAAAACTAGCTATCGTTTGAGGGGCGGAGCCCCCAGATTGCCTTAAGGAGCAAATCATGTATGAACTCGTAACCGGCCCCCTGGTCTGGCTGTCTTTCGCCATTTTTTTCATCGGTTTGACCGTGCGTGCAGTCATGTACATCAGAGGCCTTGACTGGAAGCTCGACCGGGTGACCTACTCGGTCAATACGTCCTACGGTGTCAGAGGTGCGGTGCGCTCGATTCTGTTTTGGCTTTTTCCCTATGGCACCCACAGCTGGCGGAACAATCCCTGGTTTACCTTCTGGGTGTTTCTCATGCACATCGGGCTTCTGATAACGCCTGTATTTTTGCTGGGGCACAATGTGCTGATGCGCGAAAGGCTGGGAATCAGCCTGTGGACGATTCCTGATGGATTGGCGGACTTCCTGACGATCGCGGTGATTGTGTCTGTGATCTTTTTGTTCCTGCGCCGCGTCGCTCTGCCGGAAGTCAGGCTGATGACCACCGCTTATGACTATCTGCTGCTGGCCATTGCCGTCGCGCCCTTCGTCACCGGCTTTATTGCCTTTCACGGGGCCTCGAATTACCGCTTTTGGATCATCGCCCATGTCTTGAGCGGTGAAATCTTTCTGGTTGCAATCCCGCTGACCAAGCTGTCACACTTTCTGCTTTTCTTTCTGTCAAGAGCCCAGCTTGGGATGGACTACGGGATCAAGCGCGGCGGGATGAAAAATAAGGGGATTGTATGGTAAAGGTTTCAGGTGTCAGGTGTCAGGTGTCAGGAGGTTTAGGCAGAAGATCCTGGAGACTGAACACTGAAACCTGACACCTGAAACCTAATAATTTATTACTATTTGTTTCTAATGTTACATTAGCTCAATCACTATAGTAAACTTAAACCAACAAAGGAATCGGTGACATGCCGGAAGGAAAACTTTGCAACACCAAAACCGTCGACACCAAAGAGCAGCTGCATGCGCTTTTGGCCGATAAAAGCGGAAAAGAATACTACGAGGAAATGAACCACCTCGATGTGGATCGTCAAAAACTGTGGGGTACGATCCAGAAAACCTTCAAGTCGCGCTTGAAAACCTGGCTTAACATCTGCTCGCACTGCGGTTTGTGTGCCGAAAGCTGTTTTTATTATCTTGCCAACAACAAGGATCCCGAGCAGGTGCCTTCTTGCAAAATTCAAGCCACCCTCGGGCAGATCATCAAGCGCAAGGGCGATGTGGACAACGCCTTTTTGCAAATGTGCATGGATACGGCCTATGCCAAGTGCACCTGCTGTACGCGCTGCGGCCTGTATTGCCCATTTGGCATCGACACCGGAATCATGTTCAGCTACCTGCGCGGGCTGCTCTTCGGGCAGGGCTTTGTGCCCTGGGAGATGAAGATCGGCTCGGGCATGCACCGCATATACCGAGCCCAGATGGATATTACGACCGAGGACTGGGTGGACACCTGCGAGTGGATGGCCGAGGAATACGAAGACGACTGGCCGGGCTTGACCATTCCCGTCGATGTTCAAAACCCCGACATCATGTACACGGTCAATGCCCGTGAGCCCAAGCACTACCCTGAAGATCTGGCCGAGGCCGCCATCCTGTTTCATGTGGCCGGTGAAAACTGGACGGTTCCCAGCGAAGGTTGGGAGGAAACCAGCCTGGCAATGTTCGGCGGCGACTGGGAGGCCTGCAAGATGCAGGTTGAAACGGTCTACGACGCCATGAAGCGGCTGAACGCCAAACGAATGGTCGTGACCGAGTGCGGGCATGCCTACCGGGCGACGGTTATCGAGGGACCGTACTGGGCCGGTATTGAATCCGGCAAGACTCCCATTGAAAGCTTCCATTATGTCGAGTGGGTGGCCGAAGCGCTGCGCACCGGTAAATTGAAAATCGACCCTGCCAAAAAGATCAAGGAACCGGTAACCTACCAGGATTCCTGCAATTATGTCCGCAACGCCGGCCTGGCCGACGTTGCCGCAGAAATCATGAGCTACATTGCCGAGGATTTCCGGCCGATGACGCCCAACCGTGAGCATAATTTCTGCTGCGGCGGCGGCGGCGGATTGAACGGCATCGGCCGCTATCGCCAACAGCGCAATGTCGGCTTGAAAGTCAAACGGGACCAGATCCTGGCCACGGGTGCCAAACTGGTTATCGCTCCCTGCCACAATTGCTGGGATGCCATCAGAGATCTCGAAGAAGTCTACAAAGTCGGCATCCGCTGGTCGTTCCTGAAACCTATCCTGATCAATATGATCGAGGTGCCCGAGCATTTGAAGCCCAAGGAAGAAGAGGAAGAAGGGGTGGCGTAGGTTTATGGTCCGGTTTCAAGAACACCGTTCAAACGCTTAACGAGAAATAAATCGGAAAAACCAAATCACAAATTACAAGTTCCAAATAACAAATGGTTCGACAAGCTCACCACCCTGAGCCAGGTCGAAGGGCAATATCAAATGACCCAAATTCAAAATCCCAAACTGCGAGTTGGCGCAGATTGATTCGGTCACCTGCAGCGCAGGCGCTTGCGCCAAGTGTTGTATTTTTGAATTTGGAATTTATTTGATTCAATTTTAAGATCAGGTGGTACTTGTGGTTTGTTATTTTATTGCCAGCCACTATCCATTCAAACCATCACCATAACCTGGATCTGCCCTCGGTACCATAGCCTTATATGAAACTACATCAAAAGCGAACCGCAGAACCGCAGAATATCGAATGTCGAATTTCGAAGGGTTGTTTCGCTTCGCTCAATCCTTTTAATAATAGACAGAATTCATTATTCGAAGTTCGATGTTGGACGTTCGATGTTCGATGTTCATAAGTTTCTTCCCTTGATCAGACTGGACGCTTGCGGCCAGCGGCCGCCGCTCGTATCTCAAAAGCCCTTGACACTTTTCCTACTGATTGGTAATTAACCCCTTTTACACGTAAGAAATACCACTTATAAGTAGAGTTTGGTAATGGCTGAGTTCGAATACCAGAAAATGTTCCCCGTGGCTGAGGATACCACCGAGTATCGTCTGTTGACCCAGGACCATATCTCAACCGGGACATTTGAAGGCGCCGAAGTCCTGAAGGTATCCGCCCAGGGGTTGATCCTTTTGGCGGAACAGGCATTCAGCGACGTTTCCCATCTGCTGCGATCCTCTCATCTGGAATTGCTGGCGGCCATCCTGGATGATCCTGAAAGTTCGGCCAATGACCGCTATGTAGCCCTGGAATTGTTAAAAAACGCCGTGATTGCGGCCGAAGGTGTTTTTCCGATGTGTCAGGACACAGGAACAGCCATCATCATGGGCAAAAAAGGCCAGAGGGTCTGGACCGACGGTGTGGACGAAGCGGCGCTTTCGCAAGGTGTCTATAATGCCTTCACCCGGGGCAATTTGCGCTATTCCCAGAATGCGGCGCTGACTGTGTACGAGGAAAAAAACACCGGCAGCAACCTGCCCGCCCAGATCGAACTTTATGCCACCGCGGGCGGCGCCTACCGGTTTCTGTTTATTGCCAAGGGCGGGGGATCGGCCAACAAGTCCTACCTTTACCAGGAAACCAAGGCGGTCCTGACGCCGGCAAACCTGGCGGCCTTTGTGAAGGAAAAGATGAAATCTTTGGGGACCGCAGCCTGCCCGCCCTACCACCTGGCCTTTGTCATCGGCGGGACGTCGGCGGAATTCAACCTGAAAACCGTCAAGCTGGCCACCACCAAATACCTGGATGATCTGCCCACTGAGGGCAGCGAGTCCGGTCATGCCTTTCGTGACCTGCAACTCGAAGAAGAGATTCTGCAGATTTCACGCCACCTTGGGATTGGCGCTCAATTCGGCGGCAAATATTTTTGCCTGGACACGCGCGTAATTCGTCTGCCGCGTCATGGAGCCTCCTGTCCGATCGGGCTAGGGGTCAGCTGCAGCGCCGATCGCAATATCAAAGCCAAAATTACCCGGGAAGGTATTTTCCTGGAAAAGCTCGAAACCGATCCGGCCCGATATCTGCCGCAGGTAGAACCGCCTGCTGAAGATGCGGTGTCCATCGATTTGAACCAACCAATGGATGTCATCCGGCAGCAGCTCAGCCAATACCCGGTGGCCACCCCGCTGCTGCTCTCCGGGAAAATAGTGGTCGCCAGAGACATTGCCCACGCCAAAATAAAGGCGCGCCTCGACAGCGGAGACACCTTGCCGGACTATTTTAAGAACCACATCATCTATTATGCCGGCCCTGCCAAGACCCCGGAGGGCTATCCGTCGGGCTCATTCGGCCCGACCACCGCCGGCCGTATGGATCCCTATGTGCCTGTTTTTCAGGCCCGCGGCGGCTCCTTGATCATGCTGGCCAAGGGCAACCGGTCCAAACTGGTCACCAATTCCTGCAAGAGCTACGGAGGATTTTACCTGGGTTCCATCGGCGGTCCGGCTGCCAGGCTCGGCCGGGATTGCATCACCAATGTTGAGCTGATCGAATATCCGGAACTGGGGATGGAGGCGATCTACATGATCACTGTCAAAGATTTTCCGGCCTTTGTCATCGTCGATGACAAGGGCAACGATTTTTTCGAAGATTTGTTAAATTAATTCAATATAAGGAGTAATTTTATGGCGACAAAATTCAAAACTATGGATGGAAACACCGCAGCAGCGCACGTCGGTTATGCCATGAGCGACATGTGCACCCTTTACCCGATCACCCCCTCGTCACCGATGGGCGAAATCGCGGATGAGTGGGCCGCCGAGGGACGTAAAAACATATTCGGTCAGGAGCTGACAGTCCGCCAGCTTCAATCCGAAGCCGGGGCGGCCGCCGCCGTGCACGGATCTCTGGCCGCCGGGGCGTTGACCTCCACCTTTACGGCCTCCCAGGGATTGCTGCTGATGATCCCCAATATGTATAAAATGTCCGGGGAGCTGCTTCCCGGTGTGCTGCACGTTTCGGCCCGGGCCGTCGCCGCCCACGCGCTGTCTATTTTCGGCGACCATCAGGACGTGATGGCGGTGCGTCAGACCGGGTTTTCGATGCTGGCGGCTTCTTCGGTCCAGGAAGTCATGGATCTTGCGCTGGTGGCGCATCTGTCCGCCATTAAATCCAGCCTCCCATTTGTCCATTTTTTCGACGGATTCCGCACTTCCCATGAAATCCAGAAAATTGCCGTCATCGATTACGAAGACATGGCCAAACTGACCGACTGGGACGCCGTCGCCAAATTTCGTGCCCGCGGCGCCAATCCCGAAAGACCTGAACTGCGCGGGACAGCCCAGAATCCGGATATCTATTTCCAGGGCAGGGAAGCCGCCAATCCTTATTATCTCAAGGTTCCGGGGATTGTCGAAGAATATATGCAAAAGGTGGGGGACCTGACCGGCCGCAACTACCGGCTGTTCGACTATGTCGGTGATCCCGATGCCGAGAATGTCGTTATTTCGATGGGCTCCTCCTGCGAAACCTTCGATGAAATCATCGACCACCTCAGAGGCCAGGGCGAAAAAGTGGGGCTGGTCAAGGTACGCCTGTTCCGGCCCTTTTCTGCGGAACACCTCTTCGCGGCGATTCCCCAGAGTGCCAAGACCATTACGGTTTTGGACCGCACCAAGGAGCCGGGAGCGCCGGGCGAGCCGCTCTATCTGGATGTGTGCACGGCTTATATGGAAAAAGGCCAGACTCCCCAAATTCTCAACGGGCGCTACGGGCTGGGTTCCAAGGAATTCAATCCGGCCATGGCCATGGCGGTTTTCGACAACATGAAGGCCGACAGCCCCAGAAACCATTTTACGGTGGGCATTGTCGATGATGTCACCAATACATCACTTGAGGTCGGCGACAGCATCGATGTGACACCCGAAGGCACCGTCCAGTGCAAATTCTGGGGCCTCGGCGCCGACGGCACGGTGGGAGCCAATAAGAGCGCAATCAAGATCATCGGCGACAACACCGATATGTACGCCCAGGCCTATTTTTCATACGATTCGAAAAAATCAGGCGGCATCACCATTTCCCACCTCAGGTTCGGCCATAAACCGATCCAATCCACCTATCTGATCGACACCGCCAACTATGTGGCCTGCCACAAAGACAGCTACGTCGAGGTGTACGACCTGCTGGAGGGCATCAAGGACGGCGGAATTTTTGTGCTCAATTCCGCCTGGGAGCTGGATGAAATGGAAGACAAGCTTCCGGCCGACCTGCGCCGCACCATCGCTCAAAAGAAGCTCAAATTCTACAATATCGATGCGGTCAAGATCGCCGGTGAAGTGGGTCTCGGCGGGCGCATCAACATGATCATGCAGACGGCCTTTTTCAAGCTGGCCAATGTGATCCCGGTGGACGAGGCCCTGGGGTATCTCAAAGGTCAAATCCAGGAATTGTTCGGCAGAAAGAGCCAGAAAATCGTCGATATGAATTTTGCCGCCGTGGACAAAACCCTCGAGAACCTGATCGAGATCGACTATCCGGCCGCCTGGGCCGAAGCCGCCGATCGCGACAAGGCCGGCAAGGAAGAACCGGATTTCGTCAGGAACGTCATGCGCCCGATGCTGGAACAGCAGGGCGACAAGCTGCCGGTCTCCGCTTTTACTCCGGACGGCATCTTTCCGGTCTCCACCACCCAGTACGAAAAGCGCGGCGTGGCCATCAACGTGCCCGAATGGATCATGGACAACTGCATTCAGTGCAACCAGTGCGCCATGGTCTGCCCCCATGCCGCCATTCGGCCGGCGTTGCTGACCGAAGAAGAACTGCACAATGCGCCCGACGGCTTCGAGGCCAAAAAAGCAGTCGGCAAGGATTTGAAGGAATATCTATTCCGGATCCAGGTCGACACCCTCGACTGCTACGGCTGCGGCAACTGTGCCGACATCTGCCCCTCCAAAAAAAAGGCGCTGGTCATGAAGCCCATCGAAACCCAGACAGCGCTGCAGGTGCCGCTGTGGGAGTACTTCGAGACCCTGCCGGTTCGCGACGACCTGACCAGCCGCACCTCGGTCAAAGGCAGCCAGTTCTGCCAGCCGCTGCTTGAGTTTTCCGGCGCCTGTGCCGGCTGCGGCGAGACCCCCTACGCCAAGCTGATCACCCAGCTTTTCGGCGAGCGCATGCTCATCGGCAATGCCACGGGCTGCAGTTCCATCTGGGGCGGTTCGGCGCCGGCGATTCCCTACTGCATCAACGAAGACGGGTTCGGCCCCACCTGGGGCAACTCCCTGTTCGAGGATTCGGCCGAATTTACCTACGGTATGTTGCTGGGCATCTTCCAGCAGCGCAACAAGCTGGCCGATTTGATGCGTGAAGCTCTGAAAACCGATGCTCCAGCGGATATCAAGGATGCCATGTCCGGCTGGCTGGAAAATATGAAGGATCCGCTGGGATCGCGCAAGTACGGCGATCAGTTGAAGGCCCTGCTGCCAGCACAAAACGGCAACGGCCTGCTGTCCCAGATCGCCGAAAAATCCAAGCTGTTCACCAAGAAGTCCTTCTGGATCTTTGCCGGTGACGGCGCGGCCTACGACATCGGCTACGGCGGCGTCGACCACGTTCTGGCCATCGGCGAGGACATCAACATGCTGATTATGGACACCGAGGTTTACTCCAACACCGGCGGGCAGTCCTCCAAGGCCACCCCCACCGGTTCGGTGGCACGCTTTGCGGCCTCCGGTAAGAAGACGCCCAAAAAGGACATGGGACGCATATCGATGAGCTACGGCTATATTTACGTGGCCTCCGTTTCCATGGGCGCCAATAAAAACCAGCTCATGAAAGCGCTGATCGAAGCTGAAAGCTATGATGGGCCCTCTCTGATCATCGCCTACTCGGCCTGCATCAATCAAGGCATTATGGCGGGTATGGGCAAATCCCAGGAGGAATCCAAGCTGGCCGTTCAATCCGGGTACTGGCCCCTGTACCGCTACGATCCGAGGCTGAAGGCCGAAGGCAAGAATCCCTTCCAGCTGGACTCCAAGAAGCCCGACGGCAGCCTGAAAGACTTCATGATGGGCGAGATCCGTTATGCTTCCTTGCACCGGACGTATCCGGAGGAAGCCGAAAGACTGCATGCCCTGCTCGTCGAACAGTTTGAGCAACGCTACGAAGAGCTGGCCCTGATGGCCGATCCGACCATCGTCTGCAAGACCGAGGAAGCCGAGGAGGCCGGCGAGTAGTCATTAACCAAATAACTCAATAGAACCTAAAAAGGCCGTTGGGGAGTCCCGGCGGCCTTTTTGTTTGGTTTCAGGTTTCGGGTGTCAGGTTTCGGGTGTCAGGGAACGGACGACAGAAGACAGAAGACGGATGACAGAGGACAGAAGACGGATGACAGAATACAGAAGACAGATGACAGAGGACAGAAGACGGATGACAGAGAACAGAAGACGGATGACAGACGACAGAGGAAAGAAGACGGACGACAGAAGACGGATGACAGATTACAGAAGACAGATGACAGAGGACAGAAGACGGATGACAGAGGACAGAAGACGGATGACAGAGGACGGATGACGGATGACAGAAGACGGACGACAGAAGACGGATGACGGTGGACAGAAGAATGAGGAGGACACAGGATGGAATTTGGCGGGAGGCTTCAGCTGTGAAGGAGATCGTGATTCCATGACAATAAGTGCTGGAAAAGTGCTGTCTGCTCTGGCAGAGGATTGTCGAAATCCGTTGGCTGTTCGTTCATCTTTCCTGAAACCTGACACCTGAAACCTGAAACCCATAGGCGGGCGAATAGCACCAAAGCTGAGTCTATGCTGTAATCGCTAAGATGGCAAATTATTATATTTCCAACCCATCCACTTGATAGCCCGGCGCGGAAACACTATCTTATTTCAATATTTAAACAGATCTCTGTACTGAACATCAGACCATTGCCCGATTATGCGCCTTTTTGTTTTCATCCTGCTATATGTCAGTCTTGCAGCAACATCATGGTCCTATGGGGCTCAGCCCCTGGAAGATTTGCGGCGGGGGGTAGACCAGGGCATCCGGATTCTGGAGGACCCCCGCTATGAGGCGACGTCTTTAAGAGAAGTTCAGCGGCAGAAGCTCTGGGAGGTCACCCAACAGATTTTTGATTTCAGGGAGTTTTCCAGGCGGGTGCTGGCGTCTCACTGGAAAAAATTCACCTCGCGCCAGCGCGACGAATTCAGTCGAAGCTTCGCCGAGTTCTTGGGCAAGTTCTATTTGAACCGGCTGCAGAACAGATACAACGGGGAGAAAATAATTTATGGGGACCAGACCCTGATCAGCCCGTCACGGGCGCTGGTTGAGATCAAGGTTCTCTGGAAAAATCTGGAAGTCCCGATAAAACTACGCATGCTAAAAAGACAGGGCAGGTGGAAGGTCTACGATCTTTCGGCGTTGGGGATCAGTGCAGTGGGCAACTACCGCGCCCAGTTTCAATGGCTATTGCGAAAAAAATCACCCGAACAGGTCATAGACATCGTCAAGGAGCGCGTGCGCCTTCTGGATAAGGATGTGTGAGCCTAAAAAAAATATACCTTGTAATTTAAAGATGTCCATTCTAAAACATAAGCCGAACAGTCTTCCCCTGATTGGAGGGCCCAGCCGGTCATGTCGACAAATCCTTTCGAAACACTCATTCAGGTTTATTCGCGGTCACGGTTTTTTATCCTACTGATTTTAATCCTGCTGACCATCGTCCTGACGCCGTTTCTGGATGAATTCATCGAGACCAGGATACTGATGGACATTTTTTTGACCGCCATCTTTATCGCGATCGTATTGGCCATCCGCTCCAAACGCACCCAGGGGATTATTGGATCGATTCTGGCACTGCCGTTGATCATTTCCACCTGGTCGATCTATTTCATCCCGCACAGTTCCTTCAGTCTGATAACACCGATTTTCGGCGCGCTGTTTTTCGGCTACACCGTCGTTCATATTCTGCGCATCGTACTCCAGTCGCAAGAAGTCACCAAAGAGACCATTTTTGCAGCCGTCGTTGCCTATGCCCTCATCGCGATGACGTGGGCGTTTCTGTACATGATTCTGGAACTGACGGTACCCGGATCGTTTTCTTTCCCGGACAAAAGCCTGAGACTGGCGACGATGCGTTTTGAATATTTCAGTTTCGTCACCATCACTACCCTGGGTTATGGCGACATCATACCCTTATCCAACAAGGCCAGCGCCCTGGCGCTGCTGGAAGCCCTCATCGGCCAGATCTACCTGGTGGTGCTGGTGGCCTGGCTGGTGGGGATGCACGTGTCTAAGAAAGCAAGATAGAAAGGCGAGTTGCGGGGTGCGGGTTGCGTGTCTCTCGATTGAGGATTTTAGATTTTGGAATTCAGATTGAAACTGCTTTATACGGTGCAGTTTTGTGGGCATAGCGCAAAGGGCAAAGCGCATGGCGCATAGGGCATGGGGCGCAGCGCTGAGCGAGGTGAGGCACAAATAAGCGACTTCTGATATCTGACTTCTGTCGTCTGTCTTCTGTCGTCTGTCTTCTGATTAGGGGTTACGTGTCTCTCGATTGAGGATTTTAGATTTTGGAATTCAGATTGAAATTGCTTTACACCGCGCGGGTTTGTGGGCATGGCGCATAGGGCATGGGGCATAGCGCATGGCGTATAGGGCATGGGGCATAGCGCATGGCGCATAGGGCATGGGGCATAGGGCATGGCGCGTGGGGCATGGGGCATAGCGCATGGGGCATGGTGCATGGGGAGTAGGGCGTAGCGACATCCATAATTTATCACTAATCATTCATCAATCATCATTTGGTTTGGTTGCGGATTAAGTAAGGAATCAGTTCCGATTCTAAATCAACTGAAAGGTCAAACTATGCGGAAAATTTGTATTTATCTTCTGATGATTCTTTTGCTTGCACCGGCGGCCTCCTTTGGCGATGAATGTGTCGAAGGAGACTGTACCAACGGTAAGGGGACGATGAACTATTCCACCGGTCATAAATATACGGGAGAATTTAAAGACGGTATCCGGCATGGCGAAGGCGTTCTGCTGATGCCGGGGGGGCGTAAAATTGTCGGCGTCTGGGAGGACAATGCCGTCCGCGAAGGAACCTTTACGGCCTCCGACGGGACGATTTACGAGGGGCAGTGGGAGTTTCGTGAGCGCAACGGCCGGGGTACCCTCACTTTCCCGGACGGCAGAAAATATGTCGGCGATTTTAAGAGCGATCGGCGCCACGGCCGGGGAACCATGACCTGGCCGGACGGCCGCGTTTATGTCGGAGACTTCAACCGCGGCGCACGGACCGGTCAAGGCACCATGACATATCCCGACGGCAGAAGATATGAGGGTGAATTCAAAGACGGTAAAAAGCACGGGCACGGAATCCTGCTAGACGATGACGGGAAAAAGGTCGAAGGCGAGTTTGAAAACGGCAAGTTCGTCGGCAAATGACGGTCGATCGCGTCATGCCAAGTGCATACTCGCATAAAGACGACAACATATAGTATTTGAAGATGTGGCCATATTCTCATCTCACCACAGAGCTCACAGAGAACACAGAGAATTATTAAAACAAAAAACCCTTTTTGACTTTTCCCTCTGTACTACTAATGTGTAAATTCTTTAAATTTTATTAAGCAAATTAAGCTGCAAGGGCTGAAATCCTTTTAATTGGAATATGTTGCGTTTGAATGACTGCGGTTACAATTTGACGTCCCTTGTCT
>Ga0209454_1000660_pt1 | contig 18821 bp, 6 predicted proteins | sample WorMetHERISLAND1_2_FD_187400 | JGI IMG/M metagenome (GOLD analysis project Ga0209454, IMG submission 187400) | Marine gutless worms symbiont microbial communities from Max Planck institute for Marine Microbiology, Germany - Olavius geniculatus... | ecosystem: Host-associated > Annelida >... | reverse complement strand
ATATTAGTATATTTTAGGCATTTCTGCATCTTGTAGTTTTATTGGTATTCCTTGAATTCATCACAAAAATGAGGTATTTATTATTTCCGCAAAGGAGAGCATAGTGAACATTGGAGGAGGTTAAGAGATTGGCCGTTCTGCCCGTCGTTCCTTCTGTGTACATGATGACTCATAATAACAATGACGTCATTGCACCAACAGCACAAGCATCAACACAGGCTGTTACTTTTCCCTCCCTTCGCGAAGTGGCTCTTCTTTCTCCCTCCCCTTTCTTTGTTGTATCGTGTAGTTGTAGGTGTTGTTGTAGTTGTAGGTGTTGTTGTATTTGTAGGTGTAGTAGTAGTAACAGTAATGTTTAAATCACTATTTGGCAGAGATATGAAGTCTCACGAGTGCCTTCTAGTTATTGATTGTTTTGTTGTTGTTGATATGTTCAGGACTTAAGTCGTCTTGGTCGAGAACTCAACCAAGTGGTTATTATCGACAACTCTCCGATGTCATACATGTTTCATCCACAAAACGCTGTAAGCTTGCTTGTTTTTGTTTGGCACACCCGTTAATGCAGTGCCGTGAGATGGTTGATTCTGTTTAGCATAGCCATGGCATTAGCACAATTTCCTCATATCTTACATGTTTTCAGCCATCATATATGTTTCAGCCACAAAATGCTACGACTTGATTAGAATCGTGAAGGTCTTGCTGTGGTAGGTTATTATAGTTATAGTTTGTTGCAACACAATTCAGCTAAGAGCATCAGAGCTCTTAGGTTTACCATGGGGACATTGTAGTCATTGGGCACCCCATGGACACTTTAGGGAGCTGTCATTTTTGGCTGTTATGGCATCGAGGTCATTTACCGCCATTGGGCAATACCAAAGGCATTATGTTTTTTGTTGTTGTCTGTCTGTGCATACATTCATGTGTGAGTGCCTGTGTCTGTTTTTGTAATTATCTCCAGTATGCAATGACAAATGTTCTCCAAACTTTTGTCACTATTACATCTTGGGTTGAAGATGAACTGGTTAGGTTTTCGGGATAAAAGGTCAAAGTTCAAGGTCACCACGGAACAATGAAATGATCCATTTGTGTGCATAGGTGCCGGTGTTGTCGTGGTTCGATGACATGTCCGATTGCGAACTGCTCAATCTGATTCCTTTCTTTGAAGCTCTCGCCGACATCGACGACATCTACACGTTTCTAGGCACAGCTGACCAGTTGCATGATCAAGCCGTCACCACGTCTGATCCACCATCACCCCACATAGATTACCACTTGCCAAACCACATTGGTACTGTAACCAGTACTATAACTAGCCCACTGCCACCACCACCCAACACAACAGGCCAGTTGTCCGATCATGCTAGTAACCCGTCACCTTTAGCCAACGCGAATTACCAGTTGCCGAATCACACGCGTATGATTGCCAGCCTTTCGTCGCCCACCACAGGCGACCGTTTGCCAGATGACGTCAGTGCTACGACTGACCTAGCATCACCCGGCCCAGGTGACGACTTATCAAACCATGTCTGCACTATGGATAGCCAACTACCCCTCACCAGTGATGACTGCGGCCAAATAGAAGACACCAACGAAGCGTCGATGATGACCAGTGACGTCGTTGCTCAGGAGGAGTGACTGTTTTATGCCACCAATTGTCAACTCAATGACCACATGTTAGTGTCGTCTGTTTACTCCTGTGACATTGCTAGCTTTAGCTCATAATTCAGTGGAATAGCATTACTAAGGTTGTGATTTGTTTTACAGTAGGGTTTTCTCCAAGAAAAAGCTTTAAATGCAGACGTGTTTAATTCCCTAGCAGTAGATATGAAGCTCAGTGTCATGTATGTAGTTTATATCACACAGCTGCACCAAAATCAGCATAGGACAATTAGAGAAAGTCATTTTGGGATTTAAATACAGCAGCAGTGCATTTCTCTTCCACTGTTACGTCACAACTAGCAAAGAATATTTAATCAACAGTCATACTTTGTCAAAATATTTTGAGTTAAAATTTCTTTAGCTACAACTGGTGAAAATTTCGCGTAAATTGATCATCAGTTGATCGAATTATGAACGAAAGAAAAAGGGGCCCATTTTTTATGAAACACCATGTATTTATCTGCACTTAGTTTCAAGTGAGTCGCTAACACCGCATCGGTTTGATAAATTTGTATAACATGTACGTTACTGATACATTTAATCTATCTGTCCATTCAAAATCAGTCTGTCTGGCTGTGTGTCCGTAGCTGATGGTGCTAATCATAGATGCATTTAGTGAGTGCTGTGGTGATTGCCAGTTCCCACCACCGGTGTGCTAACGTCGTCCGTGATTCATCGCAGACTTGCAGCACGCGTATCTCGTCATCGTACCACGCTTCACAGATCTTACTCACTTACTTACTTACTCTCTTACTGATTTTTTGCACATGGTTGGCCGATAGAATGATAGAATCTTGCTGACTCGGATGTAAACACAGTCTCTCTGCTGGCAACTCTCTGTATGCTGCTTTCGGTCTGTCTCAGCCAGGGCTGTTAGCAGGCCAGAAGCAGACGAGGCCAAGGCCACAAGGTTGGGGCTGAGGCCTGATTTTTGTCCAGTACAAGGCCCTGGTCTCCCTGTGCTCATGTCTGTCTATGGTGAGTGTGAATGGATGAGGTCAAGTTTTGTTAAGACTTTAATTTTCTAAACTATCAGTAGTTATTGGTACTTAGTCCAGTGTGTCACTAAGACCGAACTTGACCTCTGTGTCATCTAAGGCCAAAGTTAAGCCCTATGGCTTAAGATGGCTTAAGAGCAAAGTTACTTGGGAAATTCCCAGCACACTGCTGTCAAGTTCAGCTTAATTTTTGTCTAGACTTTGGTGTAAAACCAAACTTTCATCTTAGGTTTTTCATCTCGGTTAAACTTGACCTTGTCTGTTGTGTCTGTCTGCTGATATCTATCTGTGTATCCATGTGTGAGAGGCTGCACTAAGTAGTGGTCATTTGTGATGGTGATCTGCATGTATTGCTTCGTTATCTGATCACTACTGTAAACTTTGTGCTCTACTTTTGTAACATATTCCTATTTTAATACTTACTGCTGTGCTAATAGTGTAAATATAAGTTTGTACTTAAGAACGCTGGGATCGTTTGTTTGTGTATTTATACACTGTGTCCAAGGAAATGTAGCCGGTAGTCGTGATGTATTTTCAGAAGTTTCATGTTCAGCACAAGCAGGCGTACAGCTGTTAGAGGCATGCATTTTTGTCATCTGTGAGTATTTCTTATTTAAAAGGCAAGAGGTAAAGTTCAGTACTTGCTATAGCACTTCTTACATGAGACGAACTCGTGGCCAGAAGCACTTTGACAATCTCTGAAGTGGCAGCTGATTGGCATGAGCTAATGATACCGCAGCGCACTATGCGTCCATCCATTGCCTGTGTTAGCGAACAATTGGACCTACGATTTACAGCTAGCAGACATACCACCGCCCCAATCAGCCACACTAGGCCTTCATCCTGTAGCCCAAAAGCTATTACTCATTGCCCATTCGACGGAGGGTAGGAGGCTGAGTTGGCCTGAGCCCACAGTAGGTTAGCAACTTGCTCAAGGTTTCTTGCAAATGACCGGCAGCAAGAATCGAACCGCAACCTGAAAGTTACGAGTCGACACCAACCGCTAGACACTCACCTACAAAAGACCGCTTGCACCTACTTAATTTGCTATCTACGTGCAGCGATGCAGTTAACTAGGGAAATGTTGTGACATTTATTGCATGTTTTCATCTGTTTATACCTGACAGCGCAGAATAGCTAATGTTCGAATTTTCACACAAATCTTTTGCAGTTTGGCTGAATTTTTGACAGTTTGGCCGTTTTTTTCTGGGACACAGTGTATATGTATGTAATGTATGTAGACATATACACAGGTGTGTTGGCCATCTGAGTTTTGTTGGCATAATGCTGTTAATGTGTGTTATTATTTTCTTGAACTTACCCTAACCAATATAATGCTGAAGTTTACCTACGACTGCCCGTCAGTGTTATTCCTGTACCTTGCTATGACTGGGTTAACGTGATGTCATAGTCTTTGTGGTTTTCATCAAAGTTGCTTTAGTGTTTAAAATAATCAGTAATATTTTGTGAAATTTTATTTAATATATGGCTTTCAATATAGCAGCAATTTTATCTTTATCATATCTTTGAGTTAGAATTGCATTACTCCATGAAATTTTTAAAAATGCCATTATTGGCTGCATCTTACTAAGCTTGTTTAGTCCACTCAACAACTGTCAGTTTGCAGGGAATTCTTTAGGAAAATGCTTTTTCTATATCATTTTATTTCATATATTAACAGAGAGTTATGCCAATCAAAGCTCGGGGGTGCGGTACTTAAAAGTCTATTGTGTATATACACTATGTTTATTTTTGTGGGTTTTTCACTGCATATTATTATGGTTCACTGGTGTAGAAATTATCTTGGGGCTTATTTACTTCAGCTGGTGCTCTGCAATTGATTTAATATGTTAAAAGTTTTCACTGCAGTGATGTGAATGCTGTTTTGTTTTGGCAGCTTTTAGAAGTTTGAATCGACTCTAAGATATGTTGGACACTGACTGCTAATCTGATTGAAAGTGTTGAGAACTGTTCATTTGTTTCAATGTTTGCAGTTTTTATTAACTTATTTTAACATTTTAGTGCAGCTAAAAACGGGTGTTTGTTTAACGTTCATGCAGACATTGCAGCGGTTTAATTGGCTATTGAAATGTGAGAAATAAGCTAGGTGGATTGAACATAAGAACAGTGTACTTTGAACAGCTTTTGAACATCAGATCAATTTTACAAGTTTGACGATGTCTAGCAGTGATAATAATGTTTGTTGATTAATGTTATTTGATCGCTGAACGTTTTACGGATTCATTGTCGGTTTTACCTTCAGTGACGATGATGTACCGGTAACTATATTTGCTGATGATAATTGCTGTGCCTCTATCTCTGCTGACTGACCCTGTATGATATGTTAGTATGTTACCAATTGGTGATTGAATTTCAACGGAACCATCAGCCATCATTACGCCGACGTTTTTACTGTGCCATAAGTGCCTTTGCCGTTGTTTGTTGTTTAATGACAATCTTGTTTTAGTGCTGGATCATTTCTGCGTTTTGTTGGTTGGTGTTGGGCATCAGCAACATTTGTGTGTGTGTGTTTGTGATGTTATTATTTTCGCCAAGTGAACGTAGTGAACATTGGAGGAGATTAAGAGATTTGTCGTTTTGTTTATTTGTGTGTGTGTTTGTTTGTGTAGACGATGACTAATAATAGCAATGACGTCATTGCACCAACAGCGCAAGCAGCAATGCCGGCTGTTACATTTCCCTCCCTCCTCTGCAGCGAAGTGGCTTTTCCTTACCTTCCCCTTTCCTTGTGTTTAAATCACTTCACTTGGCGGAGATACGCACTCTCATGATCACTTTCTAGTATAATTATTTTGTCACTATATGCATGTTTTCCCTACTCTAACAGGGTGCTTTGTTCCACAGCTCACCGAGACTGTCACTCCAACTTGCATCTGAGCTGCTGTTTTGACATGCGGGTATCTAGAAAACCAGGTACCCGTCACGTATTGAAATAGGTACTGGAGTATTGCGTAAGATCGGTGCATGCTATGTCTAATGCAAATTTTGTCATTATTGACTATGTTGGTGATGTGATTGTATGGCAATGAGATTGGCTGGGTTACTTACCATTGCATTACTATAGATGTGTTTGTGTGCATTTTGCCTGCAAAGGCCGTCCCCGAAATGATCTTTACTGTGTCGGGCAGGATGTTAAACCCTACTCACTCACTCACTCACTCATTTACAATGAGTTATCGGTGATATTCTTCATTGTTACTGGTGCTTCAAATGTCACACTTGGTTCGCAGTAGGATGTTGAGAAGAAATTTGTCGAGTTTGAACTGTAACTTGATTTTGTAGTTTTTTAAACTTTGTGTTCCACAATACGAAATTCAGTTATTATTAGTAGTAGTATTATTGCATGCTGTATGGCTGGCATTAGCTGTCTACAGGGTGGGCCCAAAAAATGACTTAACTTGTTTTTGTAAGAACTTCGTCAAATCTTCACCTAATTTGATAAATTTTGGCACGCAGACAGCCAAGATGATAGAATTATGTATGATACACTCATTGTCCACTGCACCTAATTTATGTCAACACACTACCATGTAAAATGCAGATACTCCAAATTGTTACATTATGTGGTGATTATCAGCATCAGATTGCTCAGATTTTCATTATCAATTCGACAGAGGGTGTCACGTGATTTAATATTTTTGTGGTATTAAATATTTTATGCTAAAAAAGCAGCCAACAAAATAGCTGACTTATGAGCTCAAAACACATCCATGAATCCATGAATGAGTGCTATGATATTGATCAGCTGATCGTTAATGCCGCTATCAGCCATGGCATCACTGCTAAGCCGATGTGTACATTTTGGGCATAAATTTTAAAAATTTGGAAGCATGTTGTTACACACATTTATAATTCTGCTAAATAAGTCACATTTTAGTTTATAATGTGCTTAATTAAGTCATTAGAACTTTTACGGTGACAACAACTAAGCATCATGCAACAATTTGGAGCATCTGCATTTTACACGGTAGTGTGCTGACATAAATTAGGTAAGGACGTTGAGACATTGAGTGTACCTTGGCTACCTGTATGCCTAAAATTATTAAATTTGGTGGAGATTTGACAAAGTTCTCACAAAAACAAGTTCGCTCATTTTTAGCCTACCCTGTAGAATATCACGTTGTTGGTCTGAGTTATTCATTATGCTGTTGTTGGTTTTCTGTGCCAAAGTAACAACTTCACTTGCAGACAAACTTTTTTATGTGTGCGTGTGTCTGACATTACTTATGTGTTTTGTTACTTTTTGTAGCTTAGTGCTGCTGTGCCTGAGAGAATTAATTCATATTTAATTCTGAAGCAGTTTAGTATATTGCATAATTATGAACATGTATTAATGTCTGTTGCTGGAATGAAAAGTGTCTGATTTGAATATTTTAACTGCTTTGCCAAATGCCTGTAATCTTTCTTTGGCAGTATTGATAATACTGACATTATTGCACTACCATGCTACTTAGCACATGAACAGGATTGGAGAGGTTTTGAAACATTTTTTTACTGTTGCATCATACATATTTATTGACGTAAACGACTTCAATTACATCGCACTGTTGTGTCTAACTTGTGCTTGCATAATGTAAAAGTTTTTTGGTATTTGTTTTATAATTATGGCATTAAGTTTAGTATTAGGGCAAGATGAAGAGTTGTAGATGAATAAAATGCACGTTTCTCTGCTTATCTTTGCACTGTTAATTTTCCTATAGTATATGATGTGTCATTCGGTGCATATATAGCTGCCAGAGTGCTTCCATACAATGTGTAGTTAGCTAAGCCAACCATCAGTGTCAGTTTCAAGTGCACCATTGTAGATTTGTGCACTGCATACTTACCTGCATCAGATTCGCATGAATACGTTGAGATGACAATGTCCGGCTAATGTTTTGTACGTCTGCAAATTTCAGGCTGTGCGTACATTGTCTGGGCGCGAGTTAGTGGCATGTTTAAGTTGTCGTGCTTACCTTGTTTTCTGTTTTGGCTGTTTGGCCGAGTTCTGTGCTGATGTGTATTCATTGTGGTCATGTTGAATTGAACTATGACTCTGTGTAAGCTTATAACGGACTTAGTGAAGACGAAATTTCTCATGACGGTTTAGCAGCTAATGACGGCTGAACAAATGCAGTAGGCTTTCTCGTTGACATTCACCATTAACAGCAATGTATAGCATTGGTTCAGTTGTCATTCAATGTTCACTTTATTTAGTTTTCGTCATAATTAAGTTGAGCACGACTAAACAAATAGTGCAGGATTTATTACAGCCACATTATCGCATTGCTGTTAATAGCCAATGTCTTCCTTCTGTCATGTTGTCTTGTAAAGCCCAAATTCCATTACGCTGACTTTGTTCTTTGTGACAAAGTCTGGAACAAGTTCGAGACAAAGTTGCGGACTTGTCGCGGACACAAGTCATGAAAGTTGCGACACAAATCACGTCGCCGACTTTCATGATTTGTGTCCGCCACTTTGTCGCGAACTTGTCCTGGACTTTGTCGCCGACTTTCACCGTGCATTGTAACGGGCTAAATTCCATAAGAGCGACACAAACAGGTTTGTCGCGGACTTGTCACCGACTTTGTCGTAAACATCTCAACATATGGAGATGGTTTGTGTCCGTGACTTTCGTGATTTGTGTCCACGACTTTCCTCGTGGGGAAGTTTTGCTGAAAGTCGACATAATGGAATTTGGGCTTAATGCTACAAGCAGAACTGAAACTTTGTATTCAAGACGTTTCATGGTTCATCAGTAATACGTTTTTCAACCAATGCTGCTGATTTCGTCATCAGCAACTGTTAACTGCTACGAATCACTAAAGCTGATGACAGACGCGACAGTTTTCAAACTGTTAACGATTGAAATCTGTCTCGTCTGACAGCATTTCCGTTAACAGAAACCGGCGACTGCCAGCCCTCGATAGTAGCTGTACACATTACGTATTGCATCAAATATTGCATCAGTGTATGTCTGCTGAAACGGCAACATGTAGGCGAACACGAACTGTTGATTTTATTATGAGGCCGTGTATATTGGCATTGTTTCTGTACACAGCTGCTGCTGGTTTTTTTAGACGTTGTGTATACGTCAACAACAGTTGTCCAGCTGTCTGTAACACTACTAACGATTGCTTCAACTAACCACAAAGTACTGGGGTTAGCCATGTCCAGTGGCGTCGTGGTAGGGGGGGTGGCCGGGAGATGCCCCCACTCTCACTGGATTTTGGGTTGTCAGAAAATTTTTGTCCACAATGAAAAATTTGGGGCCCAAAAGTCCCAATTACATGAAAATTCAAGGGCAAAAATTGAAAGCGAGCATCCATGATGTTTTCTGCTGGGAATTTGTCGGTCAAAAAAAATGCGACTTCCTGCCCCGCGTAATTTTTTAACCTGCAGCGCCGTTGGCTCGCTCCATTCATCAGAGTTTAGTTTTGTTAGTGCTGATTTGTTCGGTTTTCGGTCGTTTAATTTTAGTTGCACGTCGTTCCAGATTGTTGTTTTTACCGCATGACGCTGCATGCTCTGTTTCTCACACACGCGGAAGCCTTAATTCCAGTTCTCTGACATCAAACTGCTCGTTTGTTCATACTTTATGGGTCTTTTTGTAAATGTCATTATGTGTGGCATCATCGTCAGAACAGTATAGACACACACGACGTAGTTAAGCGTGAAACGCAGCGCTGCTGCGTAACTGGTGTTATTTAACTCATGGACTGTGCACGTAACAGCTAGCAAAAGTGTCAGCGCATCTTTCTGTTGTCATATTTTCAATCGCAGAAACAGAATTACGGTATCTTGTTTTTCTGTGCATTTTGGTGAGAAAAAGTAACGTGGACGTTTGACGTTAATCCCGACAACATCTGTGAAATTTCCCACCACCCACTTCTGGCCCCATGTCCTCCAATATACAGCATTATGAGATTGACGACTGTCTTGAGGATAACACGGAAGATCATTAGAACTGTTATTACAGTTTAATATGCACAATAATAACGGCGGGAAGTTCTTACAATTTTAGGTTTAGGTCGTTTCTGTGTTTTATTTTCCATATTAGGTTTTTCTGTAAAGGTTAAACTTTGTGTTTCATTGTTGTAAAGCTTAAAGTTACTGTTCCATTATTATGTATCTGTGCATTTGCCTGGAAAGGCGGTCCCCGAATTGACCTATACTGTGTCGGGTGGGACGTTAAACCCTACTCGATCACTCACTCACTCATTGTCACTTCTGCATTCGTTGCCCCTCCACGTTGTTTGTGTGTGTACACGCTGTTTTATACTGTTATAAGTTGGGCAAATAATATCGTATGATTACGATGATGATGATGATGCTGATGCATTGCTGAATGCCATCGATGGCATGACGTACCAAACACACACTACGCTGCTTAGCATAGGCGCCGGCGTCATTGGGGCATCGCTCCACGGAAGCCTTTGGTGACGTGAGGGGTTGCCCCCACGTACGGGCGTTCGATTTCCGAGTATTTTTGCAACGGTAGAATGAGCTGATTTACAGTGATTTTGCATCTCGACATCTGGCTCAACCTTAATGCAAGTGGCTTTTTTGTACAGTCAAACTGAAAACTGAAAAGTGCCGTGTGAAAATATGCCAGTCTGACCGCCGAACGATTCTTAGTAGACGTACAGGTACACATTAATACCTGAAACTGTCCACTTTTTGTCACTTGCAGAATTTCACATTTGTGGTTCTACTGGACTGGAAACGCTTATAGCAATCCCCAGACCCTGTGATCGGGTTTGGGAGTGGGAAGAAGGGAAGCAAGAGAAGGGTACAAAGGGAAGGAGAATGGGTGTAGGAAAGGGTGGGAAGGGGAAAGCGAGACACCCCTCCCCAGTGATTTCTCCTGATGTCGCCACCTATGCTACTTGTTATCCCAGTAGTTGAGCTGTAAAGGCATGGCGATGAATGGCATATTTTTTGCTGATGTGCCGTTAAAAATGTACCCACTGAATAGGTGCGTTCTGCTACTGACTGTTTGTGATTCATTTGCACTTTGAACTCGTCCCCTGCGGTGGTTGGCCGATTTTCACCGCGAAAATACGAAATGCTGTTGAGTATTGTAATAAAACTAATTAACGCTAGTGAACGTGTCATGTCGTTATCAGCCGCAGCCCGCACCATTATGTATCCTATACTCAGGTGTGTCTGTGACCATTTCTGGCGAACTACCCAATTATGTTAAACAAGAAATCTGAGCTAATGCTCATGAGTCGCGCGAGAGCCTATAGCAGTTTCTATTCGCAGGTAATCTTAGTCTATTTCCAGCCATTTCGGTACAATTCACTCTTGAAATGTTGTCGCAGACCGAAATCGCAAAAAACTACTAAAACCCCCTATTTTGGGGGTTTAAGGTCATTCAGAGTCATCGATGTTGACATTCTTAAGAAGCTCGTCATCAGTGCTTGTTATGATAAGCAGCATGTCTTGTGCTGTCTGCAACCATTTTCATGTTAGACACACAAATAGCGGATTAATAACCACTTTTTAAAGAGGTACATGTATCTATTTGACACCCACGTGCGCAGGCCTTTTGGCACCTAGAGTGACCGGACTTGGACTGCTAAAATCTTTTCTTCAATACTGAAAATTTCACACACAAGTTCTCTTGGTCAGTCATCTTTTGATTCTGGTCATCTTTTGATTTTGGTTAGTCAACCGGCCATTTTGGCGCAATTCACTCTTGAAATGTGTGTTGCAGACCGAAATCGCGAAAATTCACTAAAACCCCCTATTTTGGGGGTTCAAGATCATTCAAGGTCATCGATGTTGACATTCCTAAGAAGCTCGTCATCAGTGCTTGTTATGATAAGCAGCATGTCTGTGCCTATCTGCAACCATTGTTACGCTAGACAAGCCAATAGCGGTAAAATAACGTCTTTTCAGGGGGTTGCACCTCTTTCTTTTTTTCGTTCGGGGGACCCTCTCGCCCAGCGGCATGAAATTTTGTCACAAAATACTAGACACTCTAAGCTATCATACGGTGAAAACCCGAAGTATCTATTTCATCTGGACTTGGAACGGTACCGGGACGTGTCAGACAAAAGACACCAAGACAGAATTACCATAGCTAATACGCGCTATAGCTATACTAGCTCTCGCGGGTAAAAATTATAAACAGATTTTGACGACATTTTTCAAAAAAGTGGGGCGTGGCGCGTAAACCAATCAATAGATTTCGATGACTGTACGGATATTAGATTCGAGGAATTGTTTTGTTTCAAATTAACAGTCGGACTGATGGCAGCAGTGTGGGAGTTGTTGGCAGCAGTCTGTTGGGAGGTTGACCCCTATTTGATGTCTTTAACACCCCTAGTACAACCTCGTTGGACTTATTTTGTTGTCTTGGGTGTCAGTACTAACTCCCATATGCAGACACCGTTATGTCAGTAGGGCTTACTACACAGTTTTTACAGTGTCGTCAAAGATACTTTGTCCGCAAAGGCAGACATTTACTTGCACTTAACCATTTCATTATAAGGCTGTTTACTGGTTGGTGGCGTGGCGTAGCGATAACGTGTTTCATCCGATTAACGAAGTTACTCTACGCTGGGCCAGGTTAGTACTTGGATGGGTGACTGCCTGCGAGCATGTAAACCATCTCGGTATGTAACCAGCCGCTTAGGTCAACTCAGCCTTCCATCCCTTTGAGGTAGGTAAATCGAGTACCAGCCTATCTGGCTGTGGATAAGGCGCGGCGCGTTCACCTGTGTTGGGTGGCAGGTAACACTGTGATCCCATACGTTAGGTGACGCTCTAGGATGGGCTACCCATAAAGAGCTATATCACCACCTGTAGCTATTCACTATTCCATGTGTATTTGTTTTTAATCAGATTTTGGGCAGTGTTCCGTAACATCATGCACGTGTACTGACATCTCTTCCGCCCCTCATAGTTTTTTATACCCTGTTCACACGATCGAGCAAACATCGAGTAGACATCGAGCAAACGTCCTGCAAACATCGAGCAAATATGAAGCATGCATAAAACATAGCAAACATCAAACATCAAGCAGGCCTGATGGAACCCCGCCCCTGGCTCCAGTGTTTGAATTGCCGGGGGGTCAACCCCCAAACTGTTTTCTCAACCCCCCTAACACATTGTCAAATTATGTTCTGGGGGTTAGCTATATACTATATACATACAGTTTGTATCACAATTTTGGTCGGGCTCCGACCGTCGAAAAGTTCAACCACCCAGCTAATTTTTCACAATTCAAACACTGCCTGGCTCAAATGTAGGCCTAGGCTTAGCCCACAGCTGATCACGTGTTATACAGGCCTTCCAATTACAACCCGCCCATTCTGCTAATGGCATGCTAATTACCATAGCTCGTCGAGCTAGCTCGATGTTTGCTCGATCGTGTAAACGGGATATTAGGCTAATTCCTGCACTGAGTCGCAGCAAACACCCTAAAAGAAGCGTACGAAGCGACTGAAATGGAAATACCGTTTATTTCATTTCGAAGTTTCATTTTACTTCATTTCATGTTTGTCGCTTTGAACACAACTTAATGAAGGCAACTAATCCGTTTGCGAGTTTTTTTTGTATTCCACCGAGAAATACTAGTTTTTAAATTTCAAAAGACGCGGCTTGATTTCGGGAAGGCAGTTGAGATAGTAAGACGAGTAGAATGCATTTATAACATTCGTCAGTTTTACCTGGCTTTTTAGAAAGTCGTATCGAGACTGCATCATTTCTCAGTCTTTCAGTTCTAAACGCTGCATTTTAAGCCTTTGCTGTCAAACGCTTTTATAAGCTTGCAATACTTCAAGTAGCTTTGCTTCTTGGGCAGTTATGATTGATTAATCTGTACGTAGAGGTCAGGTGTGACAGTGAGGGCATGTGAGAGGATCAAACTGGACTGATAGTGGCCTACTGTTATAGATTGAAACAAAAGCCAGCATCGTCATGATGAAGATACGTTGTCATAGCAACCTTCGGACGTCACGCCGCTGCAGTGATGTAAGATCAAGTGAAAAGGTAAACACGCAACTTTAGAGGCCGTGCTTTATTGTAGAATTTTTGGGAGTTGTCTGACAGACGTAGAACCCCAAATAAGCTTGTCGTGTATAATTCCTGGAGATGGTAGCTGGTGCTCTTTTAACCACGGAATGAGCGATTGCTCAGTTTTGCACATGTATTTTACACTTGCCCACTGTACTGCGCGTTTCTAACCCTAACCTCAACCTTTACATTTTACCTTTTGACCTAAAAATTGGCTCCAACTCTGGGGATACGTTCATGCCGATTAGGCTCTATGGTTTTTCAAGGATTGCTGTTTTCGTGTTAGGATAGGAATAGGAACCCAGATGGACGAACGAAAGACCCGTAATGTATAGCCCTATATACATATGAGTATGACTCAACACGACGAGCAAAATTTTGTACAGGCAAATGCTATTTGTATAGGCCTACATAATTTGTACGAAGCAAACGCTAAGAAAGAATGTTCAAATTAAATGGAAGGGATTTGGGTTTCCAAGTCCACGCGCACACTCGCAACACTATAGATAAATGAACCGTTGTGAAGGTTGTTGGAAACAATGCAGGTGTGAGAATGGAACAGCGGAAAGGGATAATGTCTGGAGCCTGGAATGAATCGAAGATTGCGACGGCGACCGACCGCGACGTCGAATGGCAGAAACAAGTTGATGCAACGCGGTATAGACATTAAGCCTATCCAGCCTCGGTGACGTCAGCTGGTGTAACTGCATCGTCGCCGTGCTGCTATAAAGCTCGAATGACCAGCCAATACAAGGTTCAGTCCAACCACGGACCGACCACCTCTACTCCTCTGCCCGCAGCCGGCATTCGACGTGGTACAAAACAATCCACAGCGTAGACGTGTTTCTATAGGCCTACACTGCACAACCGTTGTACAGATAAAACGGAACTGCATTGTGCAATGTAAAGGTTCTGTGGGTAATCGCGCATAAATTCTTCAGAGTTTGGGGGCAGTTGCATAAAACTTTGTAGTTATAGGTAGATTTGAACGCAGAATATGCTAGTAAATTATGGTTTTAAAATTTTTAGTTTTTGAAAAATTTCACAACCCATCAGGGTGGAGGGTAATTTTTGGGCACACACTGTAGGCCTACACTGTATAGGTTTTTAATTTCCAACTAGAAGTACGTTCTGTGGAACGAGGTATCTGTCCCATTGCCACGCCATATAGCCTAGCAGCTGCGTTTCAGCGTTTGACGCTCTTGTGAGCCTGCAGCCAATTTTGTCTTTGAATAAAAAAGGTTGGTTGCCATGACAACAGGGGTCTTCAGGAAAGAAATTTACATGACACCATTGCATAGCCCGGGCCCGAAAATAGGGGGTAGGTGAGAACAGCGTGCAATTATCTTTTGCGGGGGCCGAGGTATAGTCAATTTTGTCCCAAAATTCGTTGTCATGGCAACAGGGGTCGGCAGAGGAAAAATTTAAATGACACCATCGGATAGGGGTGCAGGTGGAAACAGCGTGCAATTATTTTTCACGGGGGCCGAGTCGTAGTCAATTTGTATCCCACAATTCGTTGCCATGGCAACAGAGATTGTCAGGGGAGAAATTCAAATGACACCATCGGATAGCGCGGGCCAGAAAATAGGGGGTAGGTGCAAACAGGGAGCAATTTTCTTTTACGAGGGCCGAGTTGTAATCAATTTTGCCCCAAAATTCGTTGCCATGGCAACAGGGGTCGGCAGAGAAAAAATTTAAATGACACCGTCGGATAGCCCTTGCTCGAACATAGGGGGTAGGTGCAAACAACGCGCAATTATCTTTTACGGGGACCGAGTTATACCGCTTTAAATCCCCATAGTCCGTAATGCCATTTTTTTAAATTGGGGTAAAATAGAGGAAGACGTTATCAGATTTTTATCCCAAACAAACTCCATTTTACTTTTCGGGCCCCAAATCACTGTGCAAAATTTCATCAAAATCGAATCAAAATTGCGGCCGTAGGAGTGTTTACAGACAGAATGACAGAATAACAGACAGGTAAATGATTTTATAATATGTCTCATGCTATGGGACAGATAATTATCTAAATCCGACTTTCAAAATAAAGCGGTAATCTAGGCCTAATGTGTGTGTAAATACAAGACGGCAGTGTTGAAAGACGGCGGCCAAATTACCGAGTTCATTTCGTCAGTCCGTCACCGCGGCGCCACGGCTCACTGTCCAGAGCTAATGTAACCACTGCCGCCACAATGCCAGTCAGTTCAACTTTTATTCAATAATAACGATTCTACTTACAGCAATAGTTCTGCGAGGATATGGGATGCACTGTATAGGCAGAGTATCATCCCCAGTCGCTGTACGAACAGAGCAGTGCCAATTAACAGTCAACTTACTTCACTATATCGAATGCTGTTTTAGGCATTATTTACGTAGCAGTGCGAACACTGATTGATTGTCTGATAGTCGTTCAGTAAGCATAATAGTTTTAGGCTAATTACAGTTAGGCTTACTTTCGACAAACTGCGATGCTATATAACTACTCCTGCTTTCAAAAAAGCCTAAGAATAATTCTTGTGTTTTCGGTTTTTTTATTGGACCCTAAAACTTTTTTTTTCAGTTTTAGTTATTTGCTCTCAAATTTTTCTGTACTGGCAAAAATGTTGGCATCTACAAGGTAATCTATTAAACTGCACCATCTTTGCTGTATTGGCTGACTTATCTCGCTAACTAGCCGGTGATACATTTGGTGACTATGTTATTTGCTTAAGCCTAACTTCAAACTTTAGTTTTAAACCAAAACTCGGTTCAAAACCTAATTAATGCAACAAGTAAATAGCATGGAAACTGGTTATCGGTTTTAAACTGAGTTAGCGTCCAGATTAGAGATTGGTCCAAAACCAAAGTTTAAAACTAAGGTTTAAGCAAAAAATAAAGTCATGCATTGTAATGCCGGCGGGGACGGGGGACGGCGGTGTTCAGGTGCGACAGACGACGCCAGCGGTCACTGCAGTGGAGAGTGAGGCTAGCAGCGAGTCGTCTAGTACGCCGTCAGCCGCTGATGACCCTAACGCACGACGCCGACGACTGCTCGGCTGGCTTGCACGAGCACAGACCAACACCGCCGCCGAGGTCCACAACTTCCTAGCCACTCTGCCGCCGCCACAGAGTCAACACCGCAGCGCACAACGACAACAACAACAACAACAACAACAACAACATCGTCAGCAACAACAACAAAACTGGCAGGATCAAAGACTTCAGCAGCAGCAGAGCTGGCGGCAGCAGCAACTGCTGAGAGAAGAGCGTCGTCAACAGCAGCTCAAACAGCAGCAAGAGCAGGAGGAGCGACAGAGACAGGAACAGCTGCGTCAACAGCAGCAGCAGCGTCAGCAGTCGCTGGAGCTGCAGCAGCGCGTCCAGCAGCAGATGCTAGATCTACACATCAGCCAGCAGCAGCAGCAGCAGGATCAGATCGCTCTGCAGTCGCAGCTGCTGCAGCAGCGCGTCGCCGACCAGCTGCGACTGCGGGAACTGCAGCAACAGCAGCAGCACGATCTGCAGCAGCGCGCAGTCGAGCTGCACGCCCTGCAGCAGCAGCGGCAGCACGAGCACCGGCTGCGCACGCTGGACTTGTGGCAACAACGCGTCGACTTGCAGAGACGACAACGGTTGGCGCGACAACAGCAAGCTGCCACGTGGGCAGCCCAACGACGCCGATGACCGTCACTCCCGCTCAGGCTTGTGTTTCATTTTAGTTTGATTCATTTTATTTCACATCTGTCGCTGTGTACGCACCCTAGCAATCGATATCGCTGTAGTTTAAAGACAAGTGGCCAAAATGTTTGTCTAAGTATGCCTAAGTAGCACACACCGCGGTAGCAAAAAAAATGAAAAAAACGCAAAATCGCCAATTTAGGGAAGGCCTGGGACTCGACACACGCTTTACGACATCGTAGATGAAATGTTGCTTTGTGGACTGCCGCCGCTGGGCGGTCGGACGATTCATATCGCGTTCTGCGTGTGTGTGAGCCTATAACTTATACAGTAGGGGCTATGCGTGTGTCAGTTACCTCCACCGAAGCGAAGCGAAAAGATTATGTTTTTGGGTCAGTAAATCTTTGTCAAGTTTGTCAGCTTAACTGCTCAAACGGATTTTGATAACAATTTTGTAACGGAGTTGGTTATAGCACAAGAATAAAATGGTTAGATTTTGATGGCAATCCGGTTTCTTTGGTGGATTCTAAATTCTTTTATTCTTTACCGTTAGGAAATAGCAGCTGTTTTTTTTGTATTCGCTAGGTGGCAATGTCGTGCTCGGTGTAGGTTTGAGATCTCAGATTGTTTCTAGTTTTGACTCCGCTTGTGGTTTTCTGATGACCGTTTGGGTTTTGCTTCTCTGCGTCACGGTTTCTAGTTTATGGTTTCGTAGTTTTTTTTAGTCCATTGTCATTATTATGCGCATTTTTTATTAAGTTAGTCGTTGCCAAATTTCTATGAGTATGAATACGAGTATGAGTATTATTTCTTTGTTGGATTCCAACTAAACTATGTAATTTCTAGGCCCTATAGTCCCATAGCTTATTAACTGGGCTTTCTTTAAAAATTAATCGCTATAAGTTTGCTGATGACAGTGTTGAGCATGAAACATGTTTTAGCATTTCATAAACAGCGTATAAAGTATTCGCTGCGTTTTTTACAGCGCGTCAGCATAGTACTTAGCCATCTGTTGAACAACCCTTGTACAGACAGTTGTCTTTTCTCTAGTTGCAAACGATGGATGGTTTTGTCACTTCGGAACATGTCACGTCTTACAACATATTGACCATTCACTTTATCCGAACACAAGAAAATAAGAAACAGACTTCAACCAAGCATTCGTGCTTTTTCTAAAGACGCGTACAAAGGGTCGTAACTGAACTGAACTGAACTGAACTGTTCAGTTACGTCGCTCTGTACACGCCTTAACAATGAAACAGTCTGTCGCCATTTCAACTAAAACATATCTTTTAAAGGTTTAAAAGGCTAAAGGTGGTGATATAGCTCTTAATGGGAAGCCCATCTCAAAGCTACGGAGCGTCACTTGTCATATGGGATCACACAGTGTTACCTGCCACCCGACAGAGGTGAACGCGCCCCGCCTTAACCCCAGCCAAATAGGCCGGTACTCGATTTACCTACCCCGGAGGGATG
>Ga0209454_1000658_pt1 | contig 18830 bp, 10 predicted proteins | sample WorMetHERISLAND1_2_FD_187400 | JGI IMG/M metagenome (GOLD analysis project Ga0209454, IMG submission 187400) | Marine gutless worms symbiont microbial communities from Max Planck institute for Marine Microbiology, Germany - Olavius geniculatus... | ecosystem: Host-associated > Annelida >... | reverse complement strand
GATTTCTTCATCTATCTATGCTTAGCCCCTCGTAAAAAAACTGAACGAAATTAGTTCATAACTTTTCTGTTATGTATGTAGCATGCGTATGAAAAAGTTCAAAAACTTAACACCCTTCCTATCTTAGCGGTATAATAGCGTTAACAACGTACCCAGGCCAAAACCGGTCCCCGCCTGTTCCTTCGACGCGTCCTTCTTCATTGTTGAAGCGGATTCCAACTGCGCACTGCAACTGTCTCTAACAACACACACACCAGCAAATCAAGCAATCAACTAAACGAAGCTGGAGACGCACCACGCTAGTAACAAGAAAGCCTAGCTGTCTCTTGTAACACGCCCATACAGTTCTTGTTGTAGTGCTGACCTTCAGAGTCATCCAAGATCAATAATTTTTTCTCATCTGAAAGGGCGTATGCTATTTCCTAATAATGATTAATAGCAACCTTGGCCATATCTCTCACCGTTTCCGATATGGCTACTTATAGCTTGAAACATTCCATTCAAAATTGCGGCCAAACCGCTGCAGTTTTGACATATGGCGCGTTACAAATGCAGACTACTTACTGTTGACAGCCTATAGGATGTTGCCAGCGCCCTATCCGATAGTGCCATCGCCGACCACCTAAGACCTACCGTTTAGTCACAATACCGCACGACTTGCATACTATAGTACGTAATGACCCTTCAGAGTCATCCAAAATCAATGAATTTCCTGTCATTTGCAGACCAATATCTTATTAGTGATCAATATCAACCTAGGTTTAATCTCGCACCGTTTAGCCGCAATACATCCGTGACAAACAATGGACAGACAGACGGACGGACGACAACCGTGCCAAAGACGCCTACAGCTCTATGCTGTAGCGCGTCAAAAATAAATCGCAGGTGCGCAAGGACAGTTACGGGACTGAGTAAAATGTGTCTTCAGGTTGCTTTCAAAAGCTGATAACAGCGCGACGTTAAAATCATTCGTTGAATGAACAGCTAAGGAGTTCCAAACGGTTAGGACGGCGTGGCGGAAATGTTGGCTCCCGAACACGTGGGTCATGATGGTGAAGATATACGTGGGTCGGGAAGTGGATAAACCGCTACCGGTAATCACGCAAAGTTTCACTGTTTCACCTATTACAGTATAACCGAATCAGCATACATTACAGATAATGAAAACTGTTGTTATCACTCGAGAATTTAATTTAAATTCTTATACGTCGTTTCTATTGTGACGCGTTAGGGCATTTTTTCCTTTTGTTTTGCAAACCGATTTTCACGAAACTTGCTATTCACTTTGTCGTGTGTTACAGTATTTACGTATATTATGGTCAAGACACAGAAAAGCTACTGTCATTATTTTACGTTATTTTAACAGCTTAAATTATTACTTTTTCGCTGATAACATTGAAACGGGTGCGCTTTATTTTTTTTAGAGTTTAACGGTGCGACATGCGGTAAGCCTAATCAGTGTGTCAGGTAAAAGAGAACACGTTTTTATTCAACATTTACGAACGGTTTTAAAAAAAAATTAAAAAAGGTTTTAACATTTTCTTAATTTTTGCTAACATTTATTACATTTACCTTGAATTTGGCGGTTACTTACCGACGGACGGCAGTTAGAGACGATGAAAACTAGCGCAGCATGTGACCTAACTCAACGTCGTGTTCGCAGCGACAGAGAAAGAAAGACAGAGAGAAAAAGAGAGATGCACAGAGCAACAGAACGGTCAGTTAGTCAGTTAGAGGCACTGACCGCTGTCAACTAGAACTAGCGGTCGCTGTGCTCTGATGTCACTACGTTGATGACAAAACGACGCCGACAGACGACCGACCGACCGACCGACTGAGGACCGTGTCACTGTGTTCTGTACATAGCGCAGCAGCAGCAGCAGGAGCTAAATCAGTAGCTGCTGCTGCTGCTGCAACGGCGACTTTAGCTGATTGCAAGATCATTGCAGTGCCAACTGCGTATGGTCGTGCTACAGGTGTCTCCAAATTTCTGAACGTACACGTGTCTCAGAAAAGTAGCACAGCAAGGTCGATCGATAACTTTGTCAATTTTGAAAGAATTTGTCAAAATTGTTTTCTTGAAAGACTTTATGGAAAATTGGTGATAAAACTGAGGACACATATTGTCGATGCGTATATTTGTTTTGTGGTGATGAAACAACTATCATTAAACGCTTCTGCGGGCTTTGCTTGTTAGCTTACAGCACTCTAACAAAACGCCAAGCTACATGTAATGGGAAAGGGGGCCCCTAAAAAGCAATTCTTTCCCGAAAATCTGTTTCCCACTCTCGTCCTTTGGTTTCCATTTCGGCTTTTTGGCCTCTACCCTATGTATCCGATTTAATAACTTTGGAAAAAAATAATATTTTTCAATGAAATTTGGCACTCGCTTCAGCAATTTATTGGAGATTTAGTCTACGAAACATTATTTAGATTTATTCAGATTTGACATTTTTATTGCACGACGTCTAGGGGATTAGTTTTTTACCGGACACAGTGTAATTTGGTCATTAGGGCATCGAGTAAAGTAGCAAATAACCGCCATTCCATTTACTGGCTGTGTAACATTGTCCGCTGACGTCTTTGTGCATTTGCTACATCCGCATTACTTGTAGTTTAATTTGCATTTAAAATCATTTACGGCTGCCCGTATTTATTTCACTAATGATTAGCGAAAAACGAAGGCAAACGATACACATGCACATGATCTGTATAGCCAGTCGGTGTACAGATAATTTACAACGTTGACCTGACTTCATCATCATCATTATCATCCTCGTCGTCATCGTCTTTTTTCAAGTCATTTAAACTCTTCGAATGATATGCCTGTCCAGCTGCACACTTCCTGTAGCAATTATTACGCGCGACAGCAGAATGCTTCGAGCGTCTTAGCCATCGTCTAGGAGTCCGTCAGACTATGTTTGCCTGTCTGTCTGTCCGTCTGTCTGTCACACTCTTGATCTGTATCAAAACGGTGCAAGCTAGGATCACGAAATCTTTACTATGGCTGCCCCAAGGAGTCTAGTTTATCGTGACAAAATATCGTGCCCATGGGTGCATGGGTTCCTCTCGAACGAGAGCGTCAAAGAGGGGTACCGCCTAAAAAGACGTTATTTTGCCTTTATTGGCTCGTATGGTGTGAAAACGGTTGCAGATAGGTACATACATGCTGCTTATCATAACAAGCACTGGTGACAGGCTTTTTGAATTTAACAACATCGATGACCTTAGACGACCTTAAACCTCTCAAAAAGAGGTTTTAATGAATTTTCCGCAATTTTTGGATGCAGCGCACATTTCAACACTAAATTGCGACGAAAAGGCCAGAGATAGACCAAGACAACTTGCAATAAAATTTTTAGCATCCAACGTCGATTTTAGCAGTTTAAGTCCCGACATTCTAGGTTTTAAGGAGGCCGGCGCAAGCGGGAGTCAAAGACAGCTACCCCCTAAAAAGTGGTTAGTTTACCCCAATTATCTCGTGTAGCGTGAAAACGGTTGCAGATAGGCAGAGACATGCTGCTTATCATAACAAGCAATAGTGACAAGCTTTTTATTGGTGTGAACATCGATGACCTTAAATGACCTTGAACTTCTAAAATAAGGGTTTTAGTGTTTTTTGCAATTTGTGGCTGCGGCGTCGATTTCAAGAGTGAATTGCGTCGAAATGGATAGAGATAGATCAAGACAGCCTGCGAATAGGAACTGATAAGGCTGTCGAGCGTCTCATGAGCTTTGCTCAAATTACTTGTCCTACTGCGTCAACGCCACCAACCGTGACAAGTTTATCCCTTACTGCTTATACCAACCGGCCTACTTATTTTTTAAAGTTAAAAATGCATTAAAATTTTGCGGCAAAAAATCCAGAAAAAAATTTAAGATATATTCTGGAGCTCTAAAAGAGTATTCAAAAAGTAGGTCCACTTCAAAGTATCATTGAAACCCTTAGTCAGCTAAGTGCTTTAACTTTGTTTGGCTGGAAATACTTAATGTAAAGTATTCTTCGGACAAAAATAACAAATTTTCAACAGTATATTATTCGCTGCCACCACTGACAAATTAACGACAAAAAATTAAAATTACTGCCAGAAATAAAAAAAAATAATTCCAAATTCAAACTGCCATACAAAAAGTTTTACAGCCAATTAGTTCTTTTAGAAGTCCAACGTTAACGTAATTGGCATTATTAAATGCCAGTCTGCTGGCAACGCGTCCGTTGCATCGAGGCAATTCACGTAGGTTAGGCCTACAGTGAAACGAACTTGGCGAGGGTTGGTCTGCAATCAGGTGAACTGGCCGGCGCGACAATCAACTGGCTGGCTGGCGAGCGGAAATGTCCGCCACCGTCCCGTCGTGCATCGCGCGCTCGTGTAACGAGTTTGAAGTGACGTCACTCGTCGGAAACGACCTAGACCACATTACTAAGACTCCATCGACCACGCAAACCAGTCCATTTTCCGAGCACCAGGCCTGAACAAGGAAAATCATAAGCAGTCCGGATATCCACATGATAGATAGGCTTACTACTTTACTGCTGCTGGTAGTCTACTACTGCAACAACAACAACAACAACAACATACTACTACTGTATCCACCCGCTGCTTTCGCTTCGTCTTTCGTACTGGGTGATTGCAAGATCTCAGCTTCATGAGTACCTTCGGCCCGGAAAGATAGGCGGTTACCCATGCTGGTAATGAGTTCGTGTTATACGAAGGATTGCCGACGAAAGGGGCTTCGTGAAATGACCAGTGGATTTCGCTTGGACGAAGGATGCTTCGTTGGTTTATGTTGCTTCGTTTGGGAAGGCGAAGGCTCCGCACCTTGTCAGTCGATGTGCTGTGTCCGAGCGCTCGATCAAACTGATCAGTTGTCATCACTGCGCTTGGCCTAATATATTACCGGAGCCGGCCAAAAGGGCCTAGGCTGCCTATCACGTGACTGCCATTGTCATAACATAACGTATTCTTTGGCAATTATTACATAACGTATTTGCAGGGAGCTCCGACAGCACCTATATGTGGCTTTATATCACACTAAAAAGCGACGTTTGATGACCTTTTTAACGAAAGATATGAATTTAAAATATTTATTATTTATGTCCGAAAAATCAATAATTTTAGGGAAATGGACTTAAGACATTTTAGTAAGAAAAATAAGCTCGATTTTTATTTTATTTTATCGAAAATACGAAGGTACATTACGACACAAAATACACTACACTACTCCTACTACTACTACTACTTCATCTACTTGGAACGTTCTTCCCAACACTCTTAAATGCACCTACTTTCAGACGTCATATAGAACAATTTCACTTCACCTTCAACTAGCACATGGAGCGCGTCTGAGATTGATATAGTTAACGCGCAATATAAATTACTTGCTTACTTACTTACTTACTTACTTGCTTACTTACGCATTTACTTACTACTACTACTACGGTGCATTCAATTCCACGCAAAGCAGTCGATTTCTGGAGCGGCCTATGTGACATGCAGCTTTATGGTCACATGCTCGACGTGGCGGCAAAGCCTGTCTGCACATGTGCACGCGAGTTGACTTGCCTCCGGGTGGCACGGAAATTATGACAGCAGCTGCTGCAACACTGCCAGGTAATACAGGGACTTCCGCCCTTCCGCCTGCCCGGTCGGGCATTTCCGTCGCCGTTTTTCTTAGCAGACCAAAACTCCACTTTCTTCGCGTTGTTGATTTGTCGTACTACAGCGTGCTGTAGCTGTAGGACGTATTCTCAACAAACCGTAAATATACAGTTAGCTAAGAGGTATGGAAAGTTGTAAGCTCCCTTCGCGAAGTCCGGAGCAGAATTACAGCAGTAAACATCTTTTGCCCGCATTTTGGACTGCTAAAACGGCGATGGAAAAGTATCTCATGGCAACACTTTTAGACTTTTAGTCGTTTATGCGCGATGCAAATTACTATGTTGTGTTGTGTCAAATAAAAAAAAATCCACCCGGATTAACTTCCCTAACTTTTTCAGGAAACATCTCGTTTCCACGTGCTGTCAATGGACGCTCCTGGTGCAGCAGAATCGCGGACTGGAATTAATTCGCGTGCACATTCACCGTCTGCGCAACAGTCGGAAAGCGGCGGCGGCGACAGAAACTATAATCTCCAGCGCTACGTTGCGGGTAGATTTAACTTTAACAGGAAGCGAGAATGAAAAATCGCTCTGACTGAGAACGAAAATGCACACACGCACGCACACACACACAGTTCGTGAAAGCGAAAAAGACCTATATTGTCAGCGACAAAATGTAGACAAGGGACTCTAGTTTGAACGATATAAAACTTGTAGTCAGCTTAATTTTGTAAACGGCGACAAACGCGCGTGTGCCTATGTGTTGGCTATAGTTAGTTAGTAATTTAATAGTTGGCATACGAATAAGTAAATAATTATGTCAATAAGTTAGTAAGCGTGGTCGTCTGCAATCTGCATGGGCCATGATGGGCGGTCCAATCGCATCATTCGGCTAAGCGTTATATCGACCACAGTGCATTACTAATCGCTAGATGGCGTGCTTGACGGAGTGATTTCTGTGTCCCTGCGAGACCTACAAATGCCCGTGCATGCTCCAGGCACCTTCCACTAGGCCTATACAAATCGCTGTAGGCCTACGTTATTGCTGTACACGTTACAGCAGTCATTGCTTTATGCATAAAAGCTGCATTATTCGGGGATGTGGTTAGACGAAGAACAAAGGACGGAAATCATAGAAACAGCGCCTCATAGTTATTTTATGTTCTCTTCAATTTCCACATCAAGTAGGCCTAACACCAAATGATCCCGCCTTAAATTTTAGCCTGTCGAAAAATGTTCTTGACGAATAAATTTTTTTTCCAAAAATAAAAAAAAATTGGAGCTAATATCCAGAATTTGGGAATTTAGAAAATTTAAAGACAAAAACTACAGAACTTGAAGTTCTGAGCGCCCATAATCTTCTCTGTTGGAAATTTGCAGCTGTTTATCGAAAAATTGCAACCTCCTACCCTCTTCCAACGTTATAACTGACGACGCCGCTGCGTCTGCTGGACAGTTGGTAGGCCTACGTCAGAATTTCGTATTTTAATGTCTACTGTTGTAATCCCTCTATTTTCGTTATTATGCCTCCGTCAGCGTAGTGGCTGGAGGCATTATGTTTCCAGAGTGTTCGTGCGTGCGTACGTCCGTCCGTCCGTGAGTGCGTCAATTCCGAACGAACATTGTTAGCAGGTTATCTTGCGTATTTGTTAACGGAAATTGACCACACTTTCACCAGTAATGGACTTTGGGGCAAGGATAAACACGTCAAATTTTGGTATTAAAAGATCAAGGGTCAAGGTCACGGTGGGGTCAAATATGCCCCTGAATGCACTTTTTGACCTTGTAGTAGTCACATGTTGGCGGAGGTATAGTAGTCGACGAAGTCATAACCACCATTTATTTTTTCCACCATTTTTGTTGTTAATGGCCCATTAAGTTGTAATCGACCGGACAGTTTGTATATTTTGCTCCGACTCTGTTACGCTAACTTGCATCGATCTAGGCCGCGTCTCACCGAGGCCAAACGTCGCGAAGACTGTGTTGACCTAATCTACTACGCGGTGGTACTGCATCAACTGCGAACTATCTGTCGGTGAGTGTCAGGATAGATCCGTTCTCCAGTCACTGGTGTTGTTTCTGGTCCTCTCTCGGCTGGACTACGGCAAAGCGACACTGGCCGGCGTTCCATCACATCTCTTTTCACGACTCGAGTCAGTGATAAACGCCGCTGCTCGGCTCGTCTTTTCCTCGTCAAAGTATACCACGACATCACTCCCCTCCTGCATTAGCTCTACTGGCTGAAGGTTCCGAAATGGATCGTTTTCAAGTAAGTAAGTAATGAATTAGTAAGTATAGTAGCTTAAGGTGCATAGTTTAACAGCTAGCCTACAACGCGTCACGATCTTAACACCCGAAACAAACGTTCTTGCAGCTGCCTAAACTGTTCAAAGTTAATGTTCTTTGGTCTTAGATGAGACAGCAAATCATGCAACAGCAACGGTGTGTAGTCTTAATGTACAATTGTCTTCACGGGTTTGCACTTTAATACTTTATCGACGAGCTTTGTCGGGTGGCAGATGTGGAGGCTCGTCAGCGACTACGTAGTTCCAGCTCCTCTTCATCACTGATCATCAGCCGCACCCGACAGTCTACCGTCGGCGACAGAGCTTTTCCGGTCGCCGCTGCTCATGTCTGGAACAGTCTATCTGAACACGTTTCGTTCGCACCTTTAGTGTCTGTCTTTCGGTGCCGTCGATAAACTTATTTCAGTGATTTGTTTCACCACATTTTAAAATTCCACCCGGCCCTTTCTGACTGTGCAATGTACGCTCAAGCTATGAGCAATCTAATGGTATAATCGTCTGTGTTAGGCTTACTTACTTTCTTACTTACTTACGGAGATAGAGCAACCTAATAGCAAGTATTTCGATATGACACAATATAGGCCTAGGATATGATGTGAAAATGGACTGGGCCAACATTGACGCGGCTCGATTTAGCGGGTGAGAGTAAAGTGCAGACAAGTACATCATAAACGATGCTTGAACGCTGCACTTCACCGTCTATAGGCCTACTGACAGCATTACGACGAGCTGTATAACCCGCGAGCTATTCGTAACGTACCCATAATGCACTGCGCACTGGTCCATCGCTGCGCAATCAACGCGTAATGCAAACTGCACTTGGGCAATTACTGTTATCGACACACGGCAATATAAATATCCGCGATGACAATCTGTCAACATTACCGTCCATGTAATTATCTAAGCTTGATTTGGAGGATTTTCCCCTCAGATTTATAATTTCCCTTGAAAAGTTTTTTATTAAAAATTACATGTTATTAGGCGAAATCGCTCTAGCGCAAGCAAGATAACTGTGCCGAACAAACAGATGGACATAACGACACACAGAAGAGGAAAGCTGCATCTTCGCAGTTTACAGATAATTAGCGCGGTAAAATGTAAAAAATGGCTTGCTGGTGATTTGCCTGCTGCTGCTGCTGCTGCGGTTGCAGTTACTATGTCGATCACGTACCGAGACAGCATCCTGACTACGTAATGAATGACGTCACGCATCAATGACGTCACGTCACGCTCCACGTCACGGCTGCAGTTTCAGTGGGGTGCTGTGCCCCGTACTCGAAGAAAAATTTTGAAATCTGCCTCTGAAAATGGTGCAATACATTGTACTTATCATTCTATTGCTGTTGCAAACTATTAGCAGTTTTTTTGCTATTGAGATCGCGTTGTTGTGATACTGCAAGATTTAATAAATGCAATGCGGACATATTATGATAAAGTCAAATGTATACTTCGCACTTTCCAATAAGCTGCATAATAGAACTTCTATACAGTTTTCAGCTTACGCAAGAGGTGACGGAGCTTTGATGTAAATAGGCTTAACATCGAATTGGGCGCTTAGCCCCCTGCCCGTCACTGTAACTACTAGGTACAGTTAAGATCTGCAGCTGCAGGGCTGCTGACTGTACTCCAGTACAACCGCAGTTGTGCTTACAGATAGGTATCATACACTGTCAGTTAAAACAGAAATCACCTTATCATGGAGGACAAAACGTCAGAACACCTGCGATCTCTGGGCTATAATTGTCCGGATAACACAGAAAACAGCAGACTACTGAAGATCAAGACTCTGATCTCTCGCCTAAAGGTTCGTTACATACTAATACTATTACTGCAACACTTGTCATAGCCATTTTTTCTGTCAGTGAATTTGTAAGCCTGTACGTCTAAGAAGTCAATTAGCTATCGTTCAGAACAGAGAGAGAAAGAGTTTATTTACCAAAACCACAATACAGTAAATAACCATACAATAGTAAATAGCATAGTAGGTATCTACCCATCAAATGCTGGCCACACATTATTACAGTCAACTTAACTATATTACATTCTCAACACAATAAATGCAAACAAAACAAAAAAGAAGAAATAGAGGAAAGAAAAATAAATAGGAAAAAAAACAAAAACAAAACAAAACACAACAGAAGTAAATATCATCCATAGATCTATCTATCACATAAACACATCGCAGCGGCGACAGATAAAAATGCCCTGACATATTCTGTGTCCTTTGATCTCTCCAGATAATTATGAAAGTACATTTATTATTTCCGCCAAGTGAACGGAGTGAATGGTTTAATACAGCTTACGTCGAATGTGTGTGTGTCATGCTGTGCGCAGTGGACGTTAAATGCCAATTTCTTCAAACTGGTTGAAGCTACAGGTTTTAAATTCGGCTCATAGCTGTAGAGATATTCGCATGGCGAAGATATGGACTCTCGCAAGCGCCTTTTTTGTTCTAACTTAGATTTAACTAAGTTTTTATCAGCGACGGCTTAATGCACTATTGGTAAATTTATCACTCAAATGTATAACGACGACGCACCTAGCTATAGCCAATGTTTGATCGTAGATTGTGTGCAATTATAACACAGAATATCAGCGTAGAAGCTGAGGATAGGTCATCGTCATCGTCGACGTTGTGCGAATTCTTGCCGCTACCAACTCGACTCAGTTCTTCTCCACTGTACACAGTACAGTTAGCGCCGCCGTCTGCGAGCAGATCTGATGACGTCACGTGTGATGACGTCACACGCTCAGAGTCAGCATCAGAGACAGAAGCACACGTGACACGTGACAACGGCACACGTTATCTGCAGCGGCGCCGCCACACGACGTTCTATTACAACACTGTAGCAGTAATTATAGTTGCTTCAGTTGCTACAGTAATAGTGCTAGTAGTAGTAGTAGTAGTAGTAGTTGTTGTTGTTGTTGTCATTGCTGTTGAAGTAGTTACACGCATGTAACGCCGCCACACGGCGTCCTATTACAACTACAGCTGGCAGTCAAGTGACGTTCAGATTGAAGCATCAGATACCGGCGGCTCAGAAGGACGTCACAGTTCTTCAGCAGCCAGTGACGCAGAAGACAGCGACAGCAGCGCGCACTCATCCAGCAGTTACGAACACCTCGAAACACACAGTCCAGACACGCGACAACTAATTAACACTACTACTGCTATTATTACTACTACTACTACTACCATCACTACTACGGCAACAGTAAACCTATTAGACACGCGACGAGTAGTAGACAGACAACGTAAACTTACAGACGGCGAGCGAGTAGCGGTAGACAGTAATGGCGGCGATGAGTTAATGAAAGAACAACGTCTTGGAGGCAGCACATCAGCTGTCTTTGACGATTGCGAGTCACTGGTGTCTGTTAGTCCAGTAGACACAGCAGATAATCTCAGTACTGACGGCAGTAGTTCCAATGCCCCTGTTGCCGCTGGTGCATCTGACGCTGAAGACTCACCACTCAGTGACGACGCAGATCTGAGTCTATCACAGTCTTTTTACAACGCACAGCACGACGACGTCTGCAGCTGGCGCACACCACGCCGTTCCACGCAACGACGACACGCAGACTACCGCCAACACGCTGCCGCTGACATACCACGTGCAGCTGACAGGTGTCATCAAGAACATGGAATGTTTGACGGCGGAGAAATGGCGACGATCAGAAAGTTGGAGCTGGAACTGATGGCTGGCGACTTGAGTCGTCAGATGTGCTCGATGCAGCAGCTCATGCGACTGCTCAGCTCTGAGACAAGTCAACTGGCGAGCATCATCGACGATGAGAAACGCCGGCGCCGCTATAACACGGACGCACAATCAAAGAGGCGTACATCAAGACATAACATCTTGCCACCCAAGAGTCTTAACGTACCGGCTGCCAGTGTTGCTGGCGATGAGATGTCAAGTGACAACAATGAGTTATATCATGATGAGAACAACCAAAAGCTGTCTGCTGCGGCTAATGTATCATCGACTACGCAGCAACTGTTGCTATCAGCTGCAATCGACGAACTAAAGTCCGTCTGCATGATGATGTCGGCCACGCTGCAGGGCGTCACCGCTGACAACAGATCAGCGACTTCTCACGACAGCGCCGCAGGAATGAGCCCAGTGAGTAATAACACAAATAACGCTAATGAGGACAATAACATCAATAAACTTGAGCCTAATGATAAGGAAACTAAAGCGGACGACGACGATGATCAAAGTCTGAGCACTGTTAATAATAATACTTATGCTACTGCTGCTGCTGCTGCCGATGATGATGATGATCACTACGAAGATGTGGACAAAGACAACGAATACAACACGACCAAGGTTGGTGCAAAGTCGTGCTTCCAGTTAGAGAGTAACTACGTGTGGAACTGTTGCACAACTGTTGCGCAACAGTTGTGCAACAGTAGTGCAACAGTTGCATGCACATGTGGGCACCCTCTTATGTTAGTCTATGGCATTGGTCCAAGCTTTAAGGCTAACTTTTGTGGCCTTAGATTTGGCCTTGCCAGCGTAGATTTTTGACTTTGGCTTTAAATGTTTGGTTGGTCTTGGTCAAAAACTCAAGGCCAAAATATTGGCAAATTATCCAGGTATTTTATATCTACAAAATTCACCAACTTCTGCCTTTGCTAAGTGAATATTTCAATATTTACATTTTTACGTCATTGCAATGAGTGGCTGTTTACTTGCATCATTTATAGATTATGACTTTCGGTTTGATTAACTTTGATCCAAGGTCACGGAAAAGCACCGGAGCATTGGGTCTTAACTGTTAGTAGGTGATTGTCGATGATACGTTCCAGTTCTACAATCTAAACCTAGCTTTATTTTTCCAAACGTTAATCTGTATAATTTTACTGAACACTTTAACACATAAGCGTGTGATGTTATTGCTTTGAGCAATGTGCAACAACTGCAACAATAACTACTACTACAGCCACAACAACGACCATTACTACAACTACCACTACTGGCGGAGAAGACGCGCCGGAGACACCTACAGCGCTGTCAGGTATGAGGTTAATGACTTTCACTAAACCGTTGTCAGATGCGTGCAATATATTTCAAATGTTATGAAAGGATTTTGATTAAAAATTTAGGGAAAATCAAAACTGCTTTTATGCAAAGACAAGTCAGCTGGCTTTTGGTGGAGATCCGAAATACTCCGTGCAGATCATTTGCAGGAATTATTAAACTGGCATTCTGCACTGTAGGCCTACGAAGTGGAAACGATGCAGTGTAAATTACATAAAATATTGGCAATAGGCCTGCGTTAGTATGGCGAGACAGTTTGCTTTCCGTTTACTGGGAAATAAGTTCTTTTTAAACTTAAAATACAACAAAATGTATTAGTTGGGGTCGGTAGGCATATCCGTAGCTAGCCGCTGGAAAAAAGTGGGCTTTGCAAAAAGAAGGAAGTAACGTAAGAAAAATGTTAAAAAAAGAAAGAAAATAGAGAATGTCAGAACAACATGCAAATTATTACCATATCGTTTGCACACTGTTGACTTGCAACAAGTTGCTGATCATCAATAATACGCCGTGTTCTTGCAGCTACAAAGCGACAGAAGTAATCTGAAATATTTGTTCAGCTGCGTTGCAAAGAACGTCCAAAGCAAACGAATTGGCAATTTATTTTATTTTAGTTTACTTCATTTCTGTCGTTTTGTACACACTTTTAACGACGCAACTGTGACGAACGTGACTGATAGACAAGAGAGATGATCACGAGCAATCATCGGCGGATTATCCACCAGCGGTAGCAGGTGTTGACAGTGAGTTGGGGATGGGTGATGGTTCAACGGTGCAGCAGGATCACAGTGTCGCCATTGAGTTGCTGCTGCGCAAGCTCACAGAGCTGGAACGAAGAGTCACTGCCGTCGGACAGGTATTCTAGGTCGACTGTACAGGGTGCGCCGAAAAGTAGCCCCCTAAAGCTTTTTGCTGTTTTCTCAGCAGCCGTTTATAATTTTAATTTAAAATTTCACCGCTTTACTTACTAAAATTGCTACATTTAACTGCCAAGTAAAATATAATTCCTTTAAAAAACTATCAAGTTATAAACTTTTTAACATGACCATCTATCCATTTTTTAGCATTAAAAATGTTCAAGCTACAGCACCAATTCAATAACATCGTTGAAACAACACAGTTAAATAGTGATAATTCCATTGTCACTGTAAATGTTCATAGTGTTCACCGCCAGCTCCAAGCTACAACATCAGCCTCCAGTCGCCTTATTTGAGAAATATTTCACAACCTTGTCGATCGGTTATGCTAAAAAGTCTATAACTTTGGCGCATTTTAACGGAATTAAATTTTACTTGGCAACTAAATGTAGAAGATATTATTAAATAAAGTTGTAAAATTTTAAATTAAAATTCTAAACGGTTGCTGAGAAAACAGCGAAAAACTTTAGGGGCTATTTTTGGCTGCACCCTGTAGTGTTTCACCCCTTTCCATAAGGTAAGCTAATAAAAATAATCACCTACGAAAAACTCAAAGTCGCCAAAAGCGTAGTAAATTTTATACAGCAATTCACAATACTTGCCAAGCGAAAATGAGCCCGATAGTAATTTGTTAATAAAATTGGCGCGCAGTATTTCGCTGTTCGGCACAACGAATTTGCGACATTCAAATTGGAATTCTTTAGGCTACGTTAGTGTTTTTAGGGGTAGCCTGAAACAATGTTTAAAGCCACATTTGTCGCATTTATTCTTATCTGCATAGCAAAAGTCGTTTTGGTTTTTATTAATTTTATTTTTATTTTGGCGTACAATTTAAATGAATATACTTTGGTGTCGCAGAAATGTGACGGTGGCGCTACTGTATTAGAATCGTCAAATAACCGTGAGTTACCACATACATCAGTGCGCGACACTGAGCAAGAGACCGTTGCTGCTACTGTTGCTGCTGATGATGATAATGATGAAGATGAAGGTGACGAGTGTGGATCACATCGATCAGTTTTGTCTCAGCCAAAAACACCAGAGCAAGTTGATTTACCGCAAAACGACAACACGCAAGTCGTCGATGCTCAGCCGCCGTGTGATGACAGAACGTCATCAGACTCCGAGAAAGCAGCGCTGTCACAGACTTGTGTTCAGTGTCCGCCAAACAACAACGAGGTAGAGAAAGAATGTATCCAGACAAACGACCGTCAAACTTTCGACGAGCACCAGTGTCCAGCAGAGCTAGAACTATCAGAACACTGCGACCGCTTCAATAGTGGTCGGCAGTCGTTCCAGACATCGTATGAAAACCGTGAATGTCAAAACGTTTGCAGCGTTTTGACGTCGGACGAAGAAGAGGATGCGAATGTCGTTCAGAGTGATTCGACAGACGGCGACACGGCAGACGAGCAACGTCAGGACGAATACGAACAGACTGCAGAGATGGAAACAATAGACATAAGGCAGTATGAGACAGCGACGACCCAAGATGATATTGAATGTACGCAGCAGCTGCTGAGTTGTAGTAACAGCACGCAGGTGAGTCGTACTACTACTATTACTACGACTAAGTCTACTACAGCGCCAGCAACTACCATTGACGATGATAACGATATTGGCATTGACGCTGAAACTAGGACGACACTTCAACAAGAACAACAACAACAGGCGGCAACAGCAGGCACAGTACAGAATGAGGTACTTAGCAATAGATTATGTTATCGTAAGGCACACGCTGTCGAAATTTTTTTCGGCGTATACTAATATACTGTGGCACACCAGCGGCCGAAGAAGCACTAAAAGTGTGACGGTGGGTGTACGCCGATAGAGAGGTGTCTAAGGACGGGGCTTCCAGTCCCCACGTATGGAAGTAGGGAAAACATAGGTGTAAGTCTGTGCAATTTAGTGCAATCTGCTGATGTCATGTCATTAAATGTAGAACAAAAAAAATTGATGTTTTTTCATCCGACTTTTACACGTAAAACGAAAAAACGAAAGAATCTACGTCGTACTGTCGTCGCTTTATACAAAATGGCGCATAAAAACAGGGTTACTTTGTTTTACGGCTTGTAACTTTAGAAGTGAGCTTATTGATCAGATCGGCACTAAATTTGAAACAAATCAAAGTCATTTCTTTCTCAACATTTTATCATGGTTTATTTGAAGCACCGGTGTTCTATAACCTTTACGCTATCAAGATTACGTCAGTTTTTTTCACTGCGTTTAAGAGTCTCGTTTACATGCAGATAAGCAGCAGCGCTTCAGACGCGACGTTGCCTAGTGACGACGCTCTGACGTCAGTTGATGACGTCACTGTTGACGTCACTGGTGATGCCGGAATGACGTTCATGGCAGTCAAAGACTACGATCCTCGCTATTTCTCACAGAGCGGAGGACGGACTAACCAGGAACTGATACTGTGTGAGGGAGACATTGTACGACAACTCGGTATGTTGGCCTAACTTATAGGCTCTGCGCACTGACTATAAATATATATCCCTGCATTATATAGGCCTAGGTGGTGTTATTAAATAGCTCTTAATGGAAGCCATTCCAGAGCTACGGAGCCTTACCTGCAGTGTGAAATCACACAGTGCTACCTGCCACCCGACACAGGTGAACGCGCCCCGCCTTAACCCCAGCCAGATAGGCCGGTACTCGATTTACTTACCCCTGAGGGATGGAAGGCTGAGTTGACCTAGGCGGCTGGTTACATACCGGGATGGTTTACCTGCCAGCAGGCAGTCACCCATCGCAGTATTATCCTGGCCCGGCGTAGAGTAACTTCGTTATCGAATGAAACGCGTTACCGCTACGCCACGCCATTAACCCATAATCGTCGCATTGATGTACAAAGCGACAGGAATAAACTGACCTGAAGTGAAATGAACTCGATGAACTCGAACAAAATGGCAGTTTAGTCATTTTATTACAATTTACTTCGCGAGTTGTACCACGCTAAACAAGTTCAGTTTAGCTATGTTCTGTCGTTTTGCAAACGCTTTTGGGCATTTTATCTTCGGCTCTTGTCGTTAGTGACTCATAGGCCTTGTTTTAAGATTGTTTTAATTGATTATTGTTTTCAACTTTTATGTGTATTTTGACTGCATAAGTACAAGAATATCCTTGAGTAGATTCACTAGACTGACAAAAGCTAAACACAGATAGTTTTACGGGATTAAAATGTACACCCTATAGCGTTTCTATAGAACCGAATGCAAGTGTTCTCTATACTGAAAGTGTGTTCGTGCTAGAGTCATGACATTATGCTATCTCGCTCACTGGCGACGTCGTGCGTTGAAAAATTAGTGAACAGGTAGCTGCACTTTTCCAACGGACAGCTGCAAATTACCGACAAAGATGATTGCGGGTGCTGAATATTTCAATGTTGCCTTTAGATTTTTTCCACAATGAAGAATTTTTAGCCCCAAATTTTGTGCCATCGAAAGCAAATATTTCAACAAAAAGAAAATTTTCCAAAAAGCTCAAACTTAGAAGGAGAGCATAAGAATAAAAATTGTTTTTATTTCTCCCCCTGTCACGATGCCATTGTCTGTTCAATAGGAGATGATACGTTGCATATTATAACGATGTAATGTGATTGTGTGGGGCGTGTGTTAGGGCCAATCGACGCTGACGGTTACGTGAAGGCGGAAGTGAACGGTAACGTTGGACTTGTTCCGTTCACGTACATCTTACCACTGCCTATGCGCATGCGCCAGAAAATTCTCCGAGCTACCACGGCGAGTGTGTGTGCGTTTTAAAAGCGTGCAAAAATAAACGGAAATGAACCGAACTAAAGTAAAATCTCGGCTCAGTTTCTAAGCAACATTTCAATTATTCCACCGTGTTCTTTATATGTTTATTCGTTTTATTTTGCTTGTGCTATCATATCATAGGGTAAATAAAGTAATAAAGTTGAATAATTCGCTTTACGTACAGTTTATTTTTGTTGTTTTGTACAATTTAGCTGAGGTAACCGCAGTAGAATAACATTGTTAATTTGTTCGAAGACATTTTAGCATCTTTAACGCATCGTGAAAGACAGCACGCGGGGTGGTGGAAATAATTTTTTTGTGAAAATGTTTTACTGTCTATCTGTCGATCATCCAACCTGCGTCCAAGACGTCAAAATGTATCTGCAATTCGTTGGCGTTAAATTTGACGATAAACTTATTTACTTAAATGAAAGGTGACGCATTCTGACTACTGTCGCTGTTTAATTTTTAGTCTCTGATTTTTGCATTTTCGGCAATATTGTATAAACTGTCTATGAACGATCGACGAAATAAGAATGTTTCAAACGGAGGGTGATTCAATTACGTATAGGCTTAATGTGTCTAACAGATAATCACTGTAATGATATTCTTTTTTCGTACATTGTAAACTGTTCGCACATCAAAAAGGTGTTGTTTATTAATATTTGGTAGCACTGGGTCTAAATAATAGTTGCTGTGACGTGTTGTTACTTTCCGCGGTAACGACAACAGTAATGTTTTTAGCGTGGTCGCCAAGTTTTTTTACTACGGTAACTCATAAACGACGGCAGTTAGCTTGATGAAATTTCGCAAGAACATGTATCACGACAACCTCTAAAACTCTGTCATATTTTAAGGAAATAACTGTATACAATCCGTATCACAGGAGCGGTTTCTTATCATTGCGAGATAGATCAAAATTGTACTCAAACGTTAAGGTCACATGGGTTTTGTGTGTGTTTTTTTATGTGCGCACGATGTTGCCAATAATAATAATAATAATAATAATGGACTCAGGCCAGTCTACTTGTCAAAGACGGCGGCCTTGGAGTAAGACGTGTGTCTTCGCTTGCACTCTCTGCCTTCTTGGCTTCAGCAGCGAGCACACTGTCCCTCCAAGTTGACATCTTGGCCGAATGTCCGAGTTCTGATAATGACTTTCTACAGAACTATCTGTCCGATTGGTCAATCAAGTTTGGTAATGT
>Ga0209454_1000655_pt1 | contig 18853 bp, 13 predicted proteins | sample WorMetHERISLAND1_2_FD_187400 | JGI IMG/M metagenome (GOLD analysis project Ga0209454, IMG submission 187400) | Marine gutless worms symbiont microbial communities from Max Planck institute for Marine Microbiology, Germany - Olavius geniculatus... | ecosystem: Host-associated > Annelida >... | reverse complement strand
TGACGTATTTCGTCGTTGCGCTGATCGTTGTCGGCGGCGTTGCCAGCTTCTTGCAGCTTGGTCAGCTTGAAGACCCCGATTTTACCATCAAAAAAGCGGTCGTGGTCACCCCCTATCCCGGTGCCAGTCCTGCCGAAGTCGAGTTGGAAGTCACCGATCGCATCGAGAAAGCCATCCAGGAATTGCCCGAGCTCAAACACCTGTATTCCATATCACGTCCGGGAGTTTCCATCGTCAAGGTCGATATCAAACAGGAATTCTGGTCGGATACCCTGCCGCGGGTGTGGCTGGACATGCGCAAAAAAATTCAGGACGTCACCCCGCAATTGCCGCCCGGGGCCGGTATCCCCCAGGTCTCGGATGATTTTAACTTTGTCTACGGATTTGTGCTGGCCCTGACCGGCAGCGGCTTTTCCTACAAGGAGATGGAGGACTACGCCGACGAGCTCAAAAAGGAGCTCAGTGTGGTCAAGGGTGTTGCCCGGGTGGAGCTGTGGGGCGTGCAGGACAAAGTGGTCTATCTGGAAGCGTCCGAGCAGCAACTCAGCGAGCGGGGGATCACGGCGGAAAATTTTATGGCGACCCTGGGCCGGCAGAACATGGTGGTTGACGCCGGCTTTGTGGACGCGCAGCAGCGCCGCTTTCGAGTGGCCCCGACCGGGGAATTTGCCTCTCCTGAAGAAATCGGGGAGCTCTACATTCATCCGGACCCATTGGATTTACTTAACCTTCCTTTGGCCGTTGATACGCCCCAAGGCGCCGATATCACCCAACCCGGTCAATCTGTTCGAACTCGGGATCTTACGGCCCCCCAGGAGCTGATTCGCATCCGGGATGTTGCCGAGGTCAAGGCCGGTTACCTGGAACCACCATACAGCCTGATGCGGTTTAACGGCCAACCGGCGCTTGCCATCCAACTGGCCAATGTGGAAGGCGGCAATGTAGTTGACACCGGGAAAAATATCGATCGGCGGTTGAAAGAGCTCATGCCCCGGCTGCCGGTAGGTATCGAACTGACCAAAATCGCCTGGCAATCGGATCTGGTGACAGTCGCCATTAATGACTTCATGATCAGCCTGGTCGAAGCCGTTGCCATTGTTTTGGTCGTCCTGGCCCTGCCCATGGGTCTGCGCATGGGATTTATCATTGGGTCCGGTCTGGTTTTGACTATTTTGGCCACATTTATTTTAATGGCGGTTTTCAAGATCGACCTGGAGCGAATGTCCCTGGGGGCGCTGATCATCGCGCTGGGTATGATGGTGGACAACTCCATTGTGGTGGCCGACGGCATTGCGGTGCGGCTCAAACAGGGCATGGATCCCGAAAAAGCAGCCATCGAGGCGGCCAGCCAGCCGGCCATGCCGTTGCTGGGGGCAACCGTCGTGGCCGTGATGGCATTTTACCCCATCTTTGCTTCCGTGGCCGATGCGGGCGAGTACTGCCGAACGTTGTTCATTGTGGTCGCCTTTTCCCTGCTGCTCAGCTGGCTGATCGCGGTGATGGTCACCCCGATCCAATGCATGCAGATGCTGAAGGTTCACCAATCGGCGCCGGACGAAGAGGAGGCGGATGAATATGGCGGTAAATTTTTTCGCGCCTACCGCAAACTGCTTGAAACCGCCATTCGAGGGCGTTGGCTGTTTATGGCTGCGATGGTGGCATTGCTGGTGGTATCCGCCGTCGGTTTCGGTAGTGTGCGGCAGATGTTTTTCCCGGATTCTTCCCGACCTCAATTAATGGTGGATTTCTGGTATCCGGAGGGCACCCGCATCCAGGATGTTTCCGAGCAGATTAAGGCTGCCGAAGCGCGTCTCATGAAAGATGAGCGCATTAAAAATGTCAGCGCCTTTGCCGGATCGGGGCCGCCGCGTTTTTATCTGCCGGTGGACCCGGAACTGCCCTATCAGAATTACGCCCAACTGATTGTCAATACGCACACCTTCAAAGACATCGACCCGCTGATTGCCGAAATCGAGCCCTGGCTGCAAGCAAAGTACAGCGGTGCTGTCATCCGGGTTCGCAAATACGGTGTGGGGGTCAGTGAAAACTGGAAGCTGGAGTGGCATATCAGCGGGCCGGCCAATGCCGATCTTAAAACCCTTCGAGAAATCGGAGACCGGGCGGTGGCCATCCTCGAAAACAGCCCCTATGCCAAAGATATTAAAACCAGCATGATGAATCCGGTGCAAAAGCTGGTTCCCGATTATGATCAGGTCAGGGGTCGTTGGGCATCCGTCAGCCGTGAGGATATCGGATTTGCGACGCGACGGTCACACGACGGTATCCAGGTCGGACTGTACCGCGAGGATAAGGATTTGTATCCGATCCTGCTGCGGCTGACAAAAAAGGAACGCCAGAACGCAACCGAAATGGATACGCTGCAGGTTCAGCCGGCCCTCTATACCAAAACCGTGCCGCTGGGCCAGGTCACCAAGGAGATTCGGGTCGAATGGGAAGATCCCATCATCAATCGCTGGGAGCGCCGACGCTGCATCACCATTCAGGCCTCACCGCGCAACACAACCTATCCAGATTTGAAAAGCAATGTCATCGACGCATTTAAACAGCTCGATTTGCCCCCGGGATATGAAATTTTTCTGGACGGAGAAGACGAAAGTACGGTCGATGCCCAATCTTCCTTGATACCCGGGGCGATACCGGCGGTGGCCATCATATTGACGATTATCGTGGCGCTGTTCAACGCCTTGCGCCCGCCGTTGATTATCATCCTGACGATTCCCTTTGCACTCATCGGCATCGTCGCCGGGCTGCTGCCAACCGGCACGCCTTTTGGCTTTATGGCCCTTTTGGGAGCGATGAGTCTGGCAGGAATGATGATTAAAAACTCTATCGTGCTGCTGGATCAGGTCAACATCGAAATGGCCGGCGGCAAGAGCCCGTACGAGGCGGTAGTGATATCCGGCGTCTCCCGCCTGCGACCGGTGGTGCTGGCCGCGGCCACCACCGTTCTTGGGGTGTTGCCGTTGCTGCAGGATGTTTTCTGGGTGTCCATGGCGGTAACCATCATGGCGGGATTGTCTTTTGGTACGCTGCTGACCATGTTTGTCGTGCCGGTGCTGTATACGATATTGTTTAAGGTGCCGTCGCCGAAAAGAGCATAAACTGATCGGTTCAGGGTTCAAGGTTCAGGGTTCAAAGGTTAGAACCCCCCAGGATTTATTGGTTATTTGTTATTCGTTATTCGGTGTTGGACGTTTAGCGCCTCAACGGGGTTTATCTGACAACATGTTGTAAGAAAGTGAAGGTTTCAGGTGTCAGTGTTCAGGTGTCAGGACTTAAAACCTCCTATCCCTGACAATCGAAAACCTGACTCCTGAAACCAAAATCTGATGAAATTCGCATTGGCTGCCCCGAAGAAGCCATTTTTATGAGCTTAGTCTTGGAAAAAACTTAGGCCCGATTTATCGAATTCCCATCATGCTTGCGCGGGAAACATGTTATAGCCAGGTCAAATATTTTAGGAATGCTATCGATTTAAATTTAAAAGACAGAGCGAAGCGATACAACAAATCTTAAATCTTCAGTCTTCAATCTTCAATCCCGGTGATACGGGGGTAAACGCGAGCCAATGTCACTGACAAGTCTAATGCGCTCTAAAGAGCGTTTTTTCATCATTATTTGCTTGATCTTGGGTCTACTCCTTCTGGTTCCAATCCTGAACCGGTTTGTCGCGGTCCACATATTCCTGGACATATTTCTGACCGCCATTGTCATATCCATGCTCTATACCATCAGCCTTAAAAAGCAGTATGTCATCACGGGAGTGGTGTTCGCGATCGTGATGCTGGTGTTATTGTGGCTACAATACTTTTTTCAAAACAAGGGGATCGCGGCCATCTCCATGATTGCCGGGGTTCTTTTTATCTCAGTAGTCATCGCAAGCATCCTGGGCTCTATGTTCAAATTTGAAATGGTTAACCGTGAGATCATATACCAGGCGATCCTCTTATATTTGTTGGCAGCACTTTTGTGGGCATTCCTTTTTACCTTTTTAGAACTCGTCGATCCGGCATCGTTTAACATCGACCTTGACCAGCCCCAGAGCTATTTATTGGTGTTTCAGTACTACAGCTTCGTAACGATAACCACGCTGGGTTACGGGGACATAACGCCGGTTACCGAAGTGGCCAAGGCATTTTCAGTACTTGAAGCGGTTGTCGGCCAGTTGTATCTGGTGGTAGTGGTTGCCTGGTTGGTTGGGATGCATGTGTCGAAACGGTCGGGATAGAGGCTGCGCATTAAATGTCCATCTAATAATATTTCTTAACTGCCACCAACTGTATTTTTATAAAACGATCATATGATGACTTACTGACCAATATAATGATAATGCAGCGGACAAGCGAGTAGTCAGATGATTATTGAACCACTATGATTCTAATATTTAAAAGAACATTGTTTGTAAATTTATGGAACACGCAATTATTACATTTCTAAAAACGCAACCGGTCTTAAACCTTTTTATATTCTCTTGATATTCTTGGCCCGGAGGTTCTTGATCAGGAATTGCTCGACCGTTCGGTTGAAATCATGAGCATCGTGCTGTCACGGAAAGCCTATGAGGGCAAAACTATTTCGGAAATGAATTTCACAGCCAACGATCATTGTTCCCTTTTGCATCTCACCCGCAGCGGATTGGATCTGTCTTGCCGTCCCAACCTGAAACTGCATCGAGGTGATATCCTCGTATTCACAGGAACCACCCCTCATCTCAAAGCTCTGGCCAAGCGACTGGGATTTTTGGAAAACCGCTGGCAGGAAACCGATCTGGTGACTTTCGCCTTTGGAATCGCGGTAGGCCTCTTGATTGGTATTCCCGCTTTCACCCTTGGCGGCACTAAAATCGGGCTAGGTTCGGCCGGCGGTGTGTTGGTGTCAGGACTTGTCTTCGGGATGCTGCACTCTCGCTATGTCCTCTTTGGACGCTTGCCGGCTGCCGCGCGCCACATTCTTATGGAGCTTGGTTTGTTGTTGTTTATGGTTGGTGTGGCGGTCAACGCCGGTACGACCATTGTGGAGACATTTCAGGGTGCCGGCATAGAATTGGTGTTATCCGGTGCGGCGGTGACGATCGTTCCCGTGTTAGTCTGTTTCGCCGTTGGTCGCTACTTGCTGGGGATGAACGCCGCTTTATTGCTGGGCGCAATAACGGGTTCGATGACCAGCACCGCCGCTTTACAACAGGTAAATGCCAGCGCGGAAAGTACACTACCCACCTTGGGGTATGTTGGTGCATACGCCTTTGCCAACGTTCTCCTTGCAGTCGCCGGCAGTATTATAATGAGACTATAGCACATTAAGAAAACATGGGGTTGCGTTCTTATTCTTCACATATAGTAAAGAATAAGAACGCAACCCCATGTTTTCTTAATGAAATGGATGAAATATTAAGCCTATGAAACCTATGCCTAACGCGGATAAACCGGAAATACGAAACTCGAAACTCGAAATACGAAACAATTCCGAAATTCAAAAATTCAAATGTCTCAAACGAAATTACCGTCGTGACTGGAAACCGAAGACAACATCCTGCGTTTGGATCGGACCCTGGCCGATCTGTTTCGATTCATCGATGAAAGAGTCGGCTTGGACCATACCCTGATCGTGCTCAGCGCCGATCACGGGCGCCCGAGGCACCCGAATACATGGCCGCGCTTGGACTTTCCACCGGGCGGTTTGCATTTGATTGGTTTAAGACCGAGGGCCCTCTGACGGAGACCCTGCAGAAAAAATTCGGTCGGGATGATCTGATCTCCGGCCACAGCCATCCCTATTTGTATCTAAACTTTGAAGCCATCTCCTCCGCCGGACTGGATCTGGCCAATGTGGAGCGGTTCGTGGCCGACGAATTGATGGAAATCCCGGGCATCGCCTATACCATGACCCGCGGCGAACTGCCGGCCGGCCGCATCACCACGTCGCCGGTTCAAAACCAGATCCGCCGCAGTTTTCATCCGACCCGCTCGGGCAACATCCACATGGTTCCCGAACAATACTGGTTTCTGCATTCCACCGAGGAGGCCGAAAAGATGGGCATCGGATCGATCGCCGCCATCCATGGCTCCCCCTGGGCCTACGATACTTACGTGCCGATCTATCTATCAGAACATTTGTGACTTTAACCTCAGATCCTCTGTATCCGATTACAACTGATGTAAAGGGCAAGTTACCCTTCAAGACGAACTGCATAACCACTCCTGATGCCAATCCAATGCCGTTCAAGGATATCGAGCTCCGGACGATCTGTGTGAACATAATAGAACTCACGTTGCGGATACCTTGTGTGCAGCTCACGATAGCGTTTCATTGCCATGCTGCCGTCCGAACACTTTTCAACAACTGCCAGCCGATCAAAATGTCTTCGATTATCCTGGGTCGTATGGGCCTCTATGCCTTCGACAATAAGCCACTGTTTAGGATAGGCTTTGCGGATTTCAGGCCAATGCATTTTGACCCCCTTTGCTAAATACAAACGATATATTTATAAGTCTGCTACTATCTTAGTTGATTACATTAAATCTTTATGCTGAAAAAGTCTAAAAAAAAATTGCTTTACCGCCTTCTTCCCGCCAAAGCGTCCCAGCATCGGCTTTATCCATGGCACCGGGCCCATTCTCTTGATCCTGACCGGCCCGCATGAAAGACCAGGTAGCGAATAATGGAGCGTGGATCTTCGTCGGTCGTCTTGACAATACAGGGGCAAAGGCTTTATGGTGCCTTGATAAAGACCGTGAAGTTACAACCCGGTTCCGACCCCCTGCAAAGATCTTTGGAGAAACTGCATGATGCCACGAATTTATCACTGCCTGTTATTTGCCACACTGAGTCTATTTTTGATCATCTTATTCATCTTGCCGCCAGTGCCAATGTTTGCGCAGAATTTGCCGGAAATTGATTTGAAACAGCTGATGATCGATAAAAGAGCTATTGTTAAGGAGACTATGCAATTCAACCAGAAAGAAGGCGCGATCTTTTGGCCGGTATATGATGAGATCGAAGCCAAGCATTTAAACTATTTCAACCGGTATAAAGACATGCTCGATGTCTACATGCGGGAACGCGCAAACCTGACCGATGAAAAGGCCAAGGCCCTGACCCAGACGCTGCTCGATTTGCAGGCCGAACAATTGAAGTTCAAACAGGCGATGGTCAAAAAGCTCAGTCGAAAACTGCCTCACAAAAGAGTTTATCAGTATCTTGTGCTCGAGGAAAGAATTGATGCCGGATTTTTGGCGCTGATAGCCGAGGAATTGCCGCCGATAAAATAAATGGGGATAATGCATTATTAGAATTCGATCGGGCGGCGTATGCTGAATTAGCGGAAAAATACTACAACACCGGCAGACTATTTTTCACTCAGCAATGTCAACGATCAGGACCTGGTATTCGGTCGATTGGATGCCGAAGAGATCGAGGATATATGCGAAGAACTATTTTTTTAATCAGGAGTTCAATAATCTTGCAGCCTCGGAATGTTGATCTCCCGCAAAATCATAAAGCGCATGAAGGAGAGACAAAAATTGAGAGCACATTGGGCACGGGCGTCAAGATCATTTTTAAACTAACTTTAAATCTGGATTTATCATGAACTCGGACATCAAAATATTAATCGTGGACGATGACCCGGACCTGCTATTTGCCACGGCACGAATTGTCAAATCTGCAGGTTATGAAGTGCATACAGCCTCCACTGCCGGCGGTTGCATGGAATTCGTTGAAAACAATCGTCCGGACTTGATTCTTTTAGATATCATTTTGCCGGAGGCCGATGGCCGGGCAATATGCAGACAGATTAAGGCGGATCCGGAGCTTAAGGATATCTTTGTCGTTTTGATTTCGGGGACAAGAACAGATTCGGACGAACAGGCGGACGGTCTCGATATTGGAGCAGACGGCTATATTGCCCGGCCCATTGCGAATCGCGAGCTGCTGGCGCGGATCAACGCCATGGCACGGATACTAGAGGCGGAAAGAGAACGGGATCGACTCATTGTCGAACTCGAAGAGGCGCTTGCAAAGGTAAAGAAGCTCAGTGGACTGATTCCAATCTGCGCCGGATGCAAAAAAATACGAGACGATAAAGGCTATTGGAATCAGATTGAACAGTACATAAATGAGCACTCAGATGCTAAAATTAGCCATGGAATTTGTCCGGAATGTGCTAAAAAATATTACCCGGATCTGAAAATTTACGACGACTGAAATATTGGGAATCAAAAACGGATGGTGATCAGAATTTAAAGACAAATCAAGAGGTTTCAAAGTTAGCGTTTGTCTGAATCAATCGCGATTGAATGAAATCTTTACTTCTTTAACACACCCTTGAGATTAATAGGAAAGTAAGCAACAGCTCCGGTCAGCCGGAGTGAGGATGAAACTCGTTAATCCTTAACAGTGAGAAAGGAGGGTAATATGGAAGCTGATTTAGTCGTTACCAATGGCAAGGTCATCACTGTCAATGAGGACTTTAGTATCGAGCAGGCGTTGGCTGTAAAGGACGGCAAAATCATTTCTGTCGGCAAAAACGACGAGGTTAAGTCGTTCATTGGTTCCAATACTCTGGTGTTGGATCTCCAAGGAAAACCGATATTACCTGGCATCAACGAGTCACACATGCACCCAGCCTTTTTTGGTGCAACGAGGCCGCCCCTTGCAATTGATTTGACCTTCCCCGCGGTAAAATCGATTCCGGATATGGTCGAGGCTCTCCGTAAAACCGCTTCCGAGACCGAGCCCGGCGAATGGATCAGGGGTTTCGGTTGGGACCAAGCCTCTCTTGAAGAATGCAAAAGCGATCCTTCCAAACTGCCCCGGAAATGGGACCTGGATGCAGTTTCGCCCGACCATCCGGTTGCTTTTACTGACTTTTCCTGCCACACGCTGCTGGTCAACAGCAAGGCCCTCGAGATCGCCGGGGTTGACAAAGCCACGCCCGACCCGGTATCGGGCGAGATGGAGAGGGACGAAAATGGTGAACCGACCGGAATCTTGAAAGAACCCATGGCCCAGGCACTGGTGTCCGAGCATGTACCGCTTCTGACCAGGGACGAAAAAAAGACCGCTCTGCTCACAGCCCTTAGCCACCTCAACGCAAACGGTGTCACGAGCATTACGGATGCGGCGATCGGCCCTGGAGGAGAAAATTTTTTGTATGGCGTGATGAGCGGCGAATTTGTTCATCTTTACAAGGAGCTTCTGGAAGAGGGAAAACTGACGGCAAGAGTGAACGCTTTAATTCTTTACGGAGATTATGGTGCACTGACGTTAGGGGACATCAAGAAGAACATAAAGACATTCAAAGTACCCACCGATATCGACGAGACCTGGTTAAAATTTCCAGGTGTTAAAATCTTCGCTGACGGCATACCACTAACCTACACTTCCTGGATGAATGAGGACTACGTGAGCGGTAATGCGGGCCATGGAGCCTCGGTCATTCCAGGTGAAACCGACCAGGAACAGCGCGATAATCTGATTGAGATGATTCGATACGTTCACTCGAAGGATTATCAGATCGGTCTTCATGCAACCGGTGACCGGGCCATTGACGCGGCAGTAGATGGTTTTGTCAAAGCTTTTGAAGATAAACCGGGTGGAGATCCGCGCCACTACATCATCCACGGTGACTTTATCAGCCGGGAAAAGGCAGCGGTTCTTGCCGAACACAACTGCGGCATCGCCATGCAGCCTTTCATCAGTGCAATGATTGCCGATTTTGAGCCAACGGTTGTCGGAGAGGAACGGGCCGCCTACGAATGGCCCACAAGGACGGTCCTTGACGTGGGTCTCAACCTGACGAGCAACTCTGACGCCCCTGTCACATATCCCAACTGGAGACTGGGTGTGCAGGCAGCCGTTTTAAGAGAGGGTTTGATTTCAGGGGAAGTAAGTGGTCCGGAAGAGTGCATCACAGCGGAGGAAGCAATTCGCACATACACGATTAACGGAGCCTGGCAGGATCACATGGAAGACATTAAAGGATCCATCGAAGTCGGGAAATTAGCCGATTTCTGTATTATTGGAGATGATATCCTCTCTGTTGATCCTCATAAAATCGGAGAAATCCCAGTATTGATGACTATCGTTGGGGGCAAGATCGTCTTTGACGATAGCGACGGAGCTTTTGGTCTGAGTCAGAAATGGATTCCTAGCTCATGATGGCCTGATAGACGTACCCGGCGATTAAGGAGCCCCCGATTCCGATGCAAAGATAAATTGCAAACGTCTGACGTTTAACCAGGGCAAACACGGCGGTCATGGCCGGAATGGTGGTGACCGGGCCCGCCACCAAAAAGGCCAGTGCCGCCCCATGGCTCATCCCGCTGCTCAAAAGCCCCTTTACAATGGGAATGGCCCCGACACCCGAGGTATAAACCGGAATACCGATGACCGTGGCCAAGGGAATGGAAAAGAATTGGTTGTGCCCCAATGCGGCGGAAATCCATTTTGAGTCCACATAATGCACAATCAGTGACTCAAGGATGAATGCGATGAGCAGCCATTTCCCGAGAAAAAGAGTGACGGTCCATGCCTGGGACCAAAAATTATTCCAGAGTCTGGAACGCGATACGTCGCCATCTGTTGCCTCATCCGAACCGCAACAGGCGCTTTGTTCAAGGCTTAGCCCGTGAAGCTGATTATTTAGCATTCCCGATGAAGTTAAAAAGAAGATAAGATAGCCTGCCCCTGCTCCCATCACGACAGCCGTAACCAAGCGGGCAACCGCATAGTCCATCCCGAGGACGCCGGCCGTAAGGACGAACATGGAGGGGTCCATCAGCGGAGAACTGACCCAAAAGGCCATTACCGGCCCAAGCGGCACACCGCTTGCCAGCATGGCGGCAATTAGAGGAATAACGCCGCATGAACATAAAGGTACGGAGGCCCCGACAATCGCGGCGCCGATTATGGCGATTTTCTCTCTCCGATTAAACACCGCTTTAATTCGATCTGCAAAGCCGGACACGGTCACCCATGCAGAAATACCTACGCTCACTAGAAAGAAAGGCAAAATTGACCAAACATTCTTACCCACAAAGGAAAGGTTCGTTAATACGTGGCGCCTAAAAATTTCCGACTTTAGGCCGGAGACAATGCCGGTACTTAGAACCAGGATGATGATACCAACCAGCGCAACGAGTCCCCAAATCCAATAAGCAGCGAATTTTGTAAAAAGGGATGATATCGTTACACCTGCGGAATTGTTGCTATCTAAATCGGCAGTTTCCTCGGAAGCACTCCCACAACAGGGCGTATCAGATGATTTCTGAACCGGTATGGTTTCCATGATTTGCAGCCCTGGTTTCGATCCGCAGCAATCGGGTGCTCCGTCGGCTTTTTGCTCCTTCTTATCCGCCCTGGCTATATCGTCCATGTTTCATACCTCCGATGATGCATTTCAATTACATTCGGCTATACCGGCACAGCATTCAGATTGAAGAAAATCGATCAGCTCCCGCAAAGCGGCATATTGGGCCGTACAATAAAGCGTTCTGCTGGCCCGATTTTGTTTAATGAGTCCAACGGACATCAGTCGCGAGATATGGTGGGATAGTGTAGATCCGGGTATGCCGAGTGCTTTTTGAATTTGACCCACCGGCACACCGTCAGGCCCTACTTTAACCAAGTATCGAAAAATCGCCAATCGGGTTGAATTGCCCAATTCACTTAGTCTCTTCGCTGCGTCATTATGCTCCATGCGGCAATTCTAAAGGCAAGCAACCCTATTGTCAACCGTATTTCTAGAAATATCGAAATATCAGGCTAATTCCAACTTTATAGAACCGCCTATAGTGGTGGACCCGAAAAGTGACTACCGATGCGGCGAGAGCTAAGTGATACTTGTAGAAATTCTAAAGTCAGCAATGCCGATGCGCATAAAGCGTTGCAAGCTATTTGAAACGATAATATGAAATGCCAATTCCAGATAGGTAAAACCAACATCTGCTTGGCTGCGGAATCGCGCACGACTTGATCAGCAGTCAATCCGTGAGCAGCGGATCATGTGGCGTTTTTGCTGACTTCACAAAGATCTTGCATCGCCGGTTCACAGATGGTAGGGTTGGCATCCAAGATGCGGCTGATGTTTTCCAACTCTATCGCTTGGGGATGATCGGTTGCTGCGGGCATCAACGGCATTTGTTTTTTACTTTTTTTGCGCATTCTGTGGTGGCTTATTTTTCTATTTTCGTAGTAATTTCAAATAGTTGTAAATTTACTATTACTACTGTTAACAAATTAGTCCGCCATAAAATGCGTTTTTTTATTGATATCAATAGGTTCCTATTGTGGATGAACACTAGACAACGAGACATAAAAAATCCGACGCCATTGCGGCTCATCGTGGCAGTAAAGCGACTGATAAGGGTCAGGGCTATAATCATAAGGAGGAAGAAATGACTGATCAGAATATTCACCCGTCTGCAAACGATACCATCGAAAGGTATAAGAAAAAAATAGCGCTTTCAGCAGAGCACGACCGGAACGCCAAAGATTTCATGCCGGGGGGGGACACACGCACCGCGACATACTTCCTTCCGAGCCCACCTTATATGGTGCGCGGGCGTGGTTGTTGGATTTACGACGTAGACGGAAACAAGTACTTGGATTGTCTCAACAATTATACTTCTCTGGTTCACGGCCATTGTCACCCGGAAACCGTTTCCGCGGTTAAGGCTCAACTAGACAACGGCACTGTGTTCGGATCTCCCGCAGAAATCCAGTACCGGCATGCTGCCCACCTCAACGATCGCATCCCATCCATGCAGCGAGTGCGCTATACCAATTCCGGAACGGAGGCGACTATGTTCGCCATGCGGGGTGCAAGGGCTTTCACCGGCCGTATGGGGATTGTTAAGATGGACGGCGGTTATCACGGATCCCATGAGGCCGCAGAAGTCAACATTAACCCGGATCTAACTTCCGAAGGATACCCTCAGGCCCATGCCGAACCGGCAGTTCCGCCGTCGATCCTGTCCGATATTTTCGTGGCGCCTTTCAATGATCTGGATGCAATGGAATCGGTTCTGGAAACTCATGCCGGCGAAATTGCCGCATTGATCGTCGAGCCTATCATGGGTGCCGGTGGTGTCGTGATGCCGAATGAGGGATACCTGGCCGGTTTGCGCGAACTGACCTTGAAGCACGATGTCCTGTTGATTTTCGACGAAATCATCACCTTTCGTTGGCATTATGCCGGATACCAGGGTCTGGAAGGGATTGACCCCGACTTGACAACTCTCGCCAAGATCATTGGCGGCGGCCTGCCGGTGGGTGCTTTTGGCGGACGCGAAGACGTCATGGCGGTTTTCGATCCGCATGATTCCAACTTTATTCTGCATTCCGGCACGTTCAACGGCACAAACGCTGTCCTGGCAGGCGGGCTGGCGACGCTTGAAGCTCTTGACGAGGCGAGCATTGCCCACATCAACGTCCTTGGCGATCGACTTCGCGAGGGGTTCAACCGGTCTTTTTCTGAAGCCGGTTTCCTGGCTGCAGCCTCCGGTAGCGGGTCAATCGTATGCTTCAGATGGACAGGAAAAGAACCGCTCGACGCCCGACAGGCTGCGGAGGGTATGATCCCGGCAGGCGATTTTCCCAACTATGTTCACATCGAACTTATGAACCAAGGGGTTTATTCTGCATCAAGAGGTATGTTCGTGCTGTCCACCCCTATGACTGAAGCTGATATCGACTTCGCAGTTGATGCGATGGCAGCTTCACTGGACCGGCTCAAATCATACGCTGAGGAGCGGTTCCCGGCGTTGTTGAGAGACTGATCTGGAAGCATTCGAATGTATATATTGATATCGGTGCGGTGGCCCCCAAATACATCGGTACCCCGGGTACCGGCTGGGATCCTCTCATGGTTTACGGCAACTCTATATTGCAGGACAGGGTCCTGTTTGCCACTGATAATATGCTGTCCCATCAACGGTGTGTTGAAGAACTAAGGGAATTGCCATTGAAGAATGATGTGAAAGATAAGTGGTTGGGTGGCAATGCAAGCAAGCTTCTACCCTAAATCAGCGAAAACCGCTCAATTAGGTGTTATTTGTTATTGGTTAATCGTTATTGAAATTGGTCGAGAGCCTGATTGTAAATTTTTACCATCAGTGATATTTAAAAACAGATTTCATAAATAAGGAAATGGAGCTGGAAATGGAAACTGCCCGCATCCATGATGAGCGGTTAAATCGCATCTTAGCATCGGTGGCGCTCGAAAAGCCGGACCGTGTGCCGGTGGTTTTGGAATACTCGGGATTCGCGGCTCATGTGACGAGCACCACAATGGCGGAATTCCTTAGATCACCTACAACCAATATTGAAACCATGATCCGGGCATTTGAGATCGTCGGAGACGGTGATGCCATCAATTATGGATCGTTCTCGCCTTACAACCTGTGTTATGACTACCTTTCTAAGGTCAGCGTACCGGGGGTCGATCTGCCCGAAGACGAAATGTGGCAGGTCGTGGAAACTGAGCTGATGACGCGGGATGACTATGATCGCTTATTGGATTTAGGGTGGCCGGAATATTTTGAAGAATTTATGAGCGAAAGAGTTCTGAACGATGTTCCAGCGGAATATCTGTCGCCGAGGAGAAAGTCGCCAGATGTTAAAAAAATCTGGCATGACAATGGGGTTCCGGTTCTGGCCGGCGGTGATGTGACCACCCCCTTTGAACTGCTCTGCGGATCGCGCTCCCTGACGGAATTCTATATGGATTTAATCGAAATACCGGATAAGGTGATTGCCGCCATGGATGCTATCGTGCCGCACCTGGCCTCCAAAAGTATCCGGCGTGCCGGCAAGCACGGTTACCCGCTGGTCTGGGTGGGCGGCTGGCAAACGGCTCCATGCATGCTTTCCCCGGAAATGTGGAGACGCTTTGTCTGGCCTTTTTTCAGCCGTCTGGTCCGCGAAGTTGTGGATGCCGGTCTGATTGCCCTGCTCCATCTGGATTCCGACTGGACCCGGGAGCTGGAATGCTTCAAAGAACTGCCGAAAGGCAAGTGCATCATGGCCCTGGACGGTGAAACAGACATATTCAAAGCCAAGGAAATATTGACGGGCCACATGTGCATCATGGGAGATGTCCCGGCGGCAATGCTCTATCTGGACACCCCGGATGTGGTCTACGACTACTGCACCCGGCTGATTCGCGAACTGGGTCCGGAAGGGTTCATCCTGCAGTCCGGCTGCGACATCCCGGCCAACGCCAGCCTTGAAAATGTCAAAGCCATGGTAGCGGCAGCATTGGACAGTTGAGCGCCTCCTAAACCTGAATTCCGGGAACTAAGTCTGATGCCTCCCGAATCGCTGATTAGTAGCGCTGAATCAGCCGATTTAAATCATAGCTATGTAACTCGCAACCACAGTTTAGTGTCTAATTTTTGAAATCACATCACCTTTGCACAGGATTTATGTCATAGTTTGATTGAGAATTTGAGCATTTCTATCGGTTTTAATTGAAGAGACAGAGCGAAGCGAAACCATAAATCTTCAATCTTCAATCTTCAATCTTCATTTCCGGCTTTGCCGGGTTGGGTTTTAATAACGACTAACGTCATATCATCGGATGAACTATGCCCTTTTTGAAACGATTCAACTCATCAATAATGCCCGCTAAAATTTCATTAGAACTCTGAGTGGCATTTTGACGGATCATCTCGTAAACGGGCTCTTTGCCGAACAATTCGCCTGCTGCATTTTGAGCCTCCCAGATACCGTCTGTTCCGATTAGGATAATTTGATCTTTAGAAAGACTTTGTTTTTCTTTTACCTCATACCTCCAGTCGCCATCTACGCCCATTGGAAGTCCGGAACCACGTAACTCATCGAAAGTATCGCTGTGCGGATTGTACAAAATTGCCGGGTCGTGTCCGGCTCTCACCCATCTCAAGCTTCGAAAGCTATGGTCGATAAGCAGATAAAAGAGAGTCATGAATTGGCCCGAATCTCCAAAGTCGTTAGATAGCTCCCAACACAAAATTATCCGTGCTCTCAGACACATTGGACTGTCCCCGAGATCGCCGCGGTATTGGGTGTGTCCCGCCAATTTGTGCAAACCGTCTGCAATGATTTACTTTCACAAAAATTCATTGAATTTAAGGGCAATCCTCGCCATAAACGCTCTAAACTGGTAGTATTGACCGAATCTGGCGGCGTCGCTTTCCAGCAAGCCCGCAATAATGAAAATAAAATCATTGAACAGGCCTTGCCGGAAATTGATCCAGGTAAGGCCAAAAAAGCTTGTGAATTTCTGGAATACGTCCGAGCAGCTGTGCAAAAACTATAAATTGCCCCATATAACTAAAAGTTGTTGCGGAAGTCCGGGGACACAATACTTAATTCATGGCTTCATAATTTTGACAATATCAAATTAGGTCAAAATTGGGTAAAAATGAAAAGCAACTCCTTTAAAATCGAAATAGCCGTCTGTGCTCTGGTCACCGCTGCATTTACCAATATTTACATCACTCAGCCTATCTTACCGGTGTTGGAAGCGGAGTTTGATGTGACCACGGCACAAGTATCTCTCACGGTTTCCTTTGTAATTCTGGGCATCGTTCTGTCCAATCTTTTTTTCGGGTATCTGTCAGACCGCATTCCCATCCGTCCGATCCTGTTCATCGGCGGTTTTTTTGTAACTGCGGGAGGGATGGTTTGCGCCATGACCAATGATTTTGAAGTTCTTGTAGGAGCCCGCACCGTGCAAGGTTTATTTATTCCAGCATTAACCACAAGTCTGGCTGCCTGGCTGTCAAAAAATCTGCCACAGGAACGGTTGTCTGTTGTCATGGGAACTTATGTGGCTGCCACAGTCCTGGGAGGATTGGGGGGGCGGTTACTCGGTGGATGGATTCATCCGCCTCTGGACTGGCGGTACGCTTTTATATCTGCAGCTGCCCTGGTTGTTGTTGCCGCGGCTCTGGCCGTCATGATCTTACCTGCAGACAGCAGCTACAGTGAAAATGGTATCAGAAAACAGGAAGTACCTGCCAGCGGATTTATTTTCCTATTGACCAGAAAAGACCTTTTCCCATTTTATTTGTGTGGCGCTGCCGGACTGCTCATTTTTTCGTCCATTTTTAACTATCTTCCCTACCGCTTGTCCGGGAATCCATTTAATTTTTCCACTGAAATGATAACACTGGTTTACCTGGTCTATATCCTGGGTATTTTTCAAGGACCGCTTGCCGGTCAGATTTCCAGGCGTTACGGCGGAGGCAATACGCTTATTCTGGGTTGTCTGATTCTTGGAGGCGGCTTGGGATTATTACTGACTTCTTCGGTGTTGGCCGTAATTACCGGACTGCTTGCCATGTGCGCCGGGTTTTTCACCGTTCATGCCACTGCTGTGGGATTGCTTAACCATAAACTTACCCACAGCCAAGGACGGGCCAACGCCTTGTATGTCCTTTTCTATTATGCAGGGGGGTGGATGGGTATCACCATGGCTGGATTCTTCTTTGAAGCCATGGGGTGGTCGGGAGTGGTTCTTGGAGTCGGGGGATTCTTGGCTGTGCCATTAGTTATCGGCATTAGAGAGCTGCGGTAGTGATATTTACCCCTGGCGGCTATTTCAAAACCTTTTTTAATCTCTTTTAGGGTTTAATTCCCCGCTGCTTACAGCGGAGCAGTTCATTAAAGATTTCTTTTCATCGTTTACGCTTCACCATAATAACACCATTGTTCAGATCAGAGGGCAAGTTAAAGCTGTACAGAATTTGATGGTCTATATCTGTACTAACACAACCTAAAGATGTTGCAAAGTATGGAAATAAAAGTTTTTGAAGCCATAAAAATATGGTATCAGATGGTTATAGCTGCAATTCTAAAAATATTCATGCTAATAAATCTCAGGTTCCAGAATCTTAATTTTTTACGGACCTATCTACAATTTAAAGGATATTGCCATCTTATCCCCCTCCCTCAATCCCTCCCGCCAGGGGAGGGAAGTCAAACTCCTCCCCCTTGACGGGGGAGGCCGGGTGGGGGTGAAATAAAATTGATGAACTCCTTATCCTTATTTTTGTATATAGGCTCGATTTTTTAATTGGAAAAACCCAATGAATAAAATAATTTGTGTTGCGATCACTATCGCATTGTTGCCAGCGCTTGGATTCCCTGAAAACCAACTGCGAGAAAATCAGGGGCGACTAAAGGAAAAAAGGATTGTGGTGGCTATTGCGCAACGGATGTTTCAATAAACTGAGTTTAAGGAGCCGAAGGAAATCTTTGAAAGAGAGCGTGCTACAGTAGTTGCCGCATCCAGCAAATTATCACCAGCCTCTAAGGAGTAAAACCGTGGAAAGAAGAGTATTCATAAAAACCTTATTGTTAAGTGCAGGATCTTTGATAATTGGTTCCCATAACTTAATTGCCTCAGCCTTGGATAAGAATACGATAAAATTATTGATGCTTTACAATAATGTAGGCAGTTCTCCTGGTTTGGTTAGCAAATGGGGCGTATCGATCTGGATTGAAGAAAAAGAGACCGCTGTTCTTTTTGACACCGGTGGTGATCCTTCCACACTGTGGGATAATATGGTCAATTCTAAAGTTGATATTAAGAAATTGTCAAAAATAGTCATTTCGCATAATCACTGGGACCATGTAAATGGGCTGCCGATCCTCTTGGAAAAATCGAATTATAGGACCGATGTCTTTGTTCCAAATTTAGATTACAAGTAAAAAAAACGGGTCTATAACCAAAAAAAAGGCTGCGATGTGACCGTATCTGTCACATTAGTCTGATAATATCTTCTCCAAAAAAAGGAGGAGATATTATGAACACAGACCAACTCAGAGCCAGGTTTCCAGATGA
>Ga0209454_1000649_pt1 | contig 18894 bp, 15 predicted proteins | sample WorMetHERISLAND1_2_FD_187400 | JGI IMG/M metagenome (GOLD analysis project Ga0209454, IMG submission 187400) | Marine gutless worms symbiont microbial communities from Max Planck institute for Marine Microbiology, Germany - Olavius geniculatus... | ecosystem: Host-associated > Annelida >... | reverse complement strand
CCGCCACTGTTTCTAGGCTACATGGTGGTTTTACACGGGGTAGGTTTAGAAAAAAAAATCATTAAAAATTCTCCTTTAAGAATATCGTCGCTATGTTTTCACTGTTCGACATGGAACACATTTGGCTACAATGTCGTGGAACCATTTAGCACAGTATTATTTAGAACTTAGATATTGTCGCATTACTAACCGTGGGGTCAGAAATGACCCCATGTGCAAAGCGACTGTTAACATAAAAAGAAAAATAATGTTATCTTCTAATTTGAGACTTTAACCCCCAAAATAGTGATCACTGCATTTTCAGTGGCCTGTCATTTACAACTGTCCACAAGTTTTACAGAAACAATTAACTTTTTGCTACATAAAGTGGCTTTTGTGCAGATCATTCTAACAAAACGGCTGAATTAGTATTCGTTACAGTATTTAACTTACACAATGTATGTATAAAAAGGTAACAAAATGCCAGAAATATCGAAAAAATAAACGATCTTCGACAGGTAAATGAAATGCCAATCTCAAACATTGTAATTGTGTTCGCCATAGGGTGCTACCTGCGTATGCATTATTTTTTATATTAAATTTGTTAAGCTACTGCGTGTGCTGTTATTTTACATTTGCATACGTAGACCTACATTTTAAGTCTATACCACAAATCCCATATGATTTCTTTGCATTTTTGAACGTCCGTGTAGTTAATCGTGACTTTACAAATCGCTGACACCACAATTGTAAATATCTACGTTCAACTAGTTACACTGTACGCTGGCCTTGCGGACGTGCACCATGAAGTAAAAGCGTAAAACGCTGAAATGCGACAGCTATTCTGGAAATGGGACAGGTACCTCGTTTCACAGAACGAATTTCTAGTTATAATATATATTTTTTATATTTGATTACATGTTTCATGTAGACTGTGTAGTTATATAGTTATAAATTTAATGCATTTTATTGTTCTAAATGAAAGCATTTGTGTGAGTAAAAATATTTTTGCACTAAACTGTGCACTTGCTGAGACTGAGTTAACTATTCTTGTTCAATAGACTTGCACTACAGTGAAGTCAAGTTTAGAGATGAAACAATTGATCAGATCATGTGAAGATCAAGACATGTTTTTATTACGTTATTTGTTGCTAGAAATGTAACAAAATATAAAGTATAGTTTCACATAAATATTTTGCCTAAATTTGTTTTTTTTAATTTTTAGGTCAAAGCCTATTAGTGAACTTGCACTGTGCCCATTTAGTCGGGTCACCTCATTTTGCAGGGAATAGAATTTGCAAGGAATGGATTTTGCAAGGAAACGATCTTAAAGTAAAGGTTACACAACTTAAAACTGCTTACATCATCAGCTAATTTATGATGTTTTAAATGTAAAATACACTTAATTTCAAATGCCAGAAACAAGATACAATCACTTTGACATGATATACAAAGCATCTAAAAAATACGTGCCCTTTTTATCTTTTAAATAATTTCGTGAAACATTGGTCGATTTTGAGAATTTTTGGCACACGACATTAAGAAGAAACTTGACGTAAATGACTGCAGTTTTGCCTACCTTACCTTAATACTGTCGCTACACTATCTACGGAACTGTGCTAGACAAACATATAGTCCGTTTAAGCTACAGGCATATGCATTTTTTGTAAAATCCATTCCTTGCAAATTCCACCCCTCACTAGACTTCTAAAATGATATTTTTTGTCATTTAATGCTCGAAAAATGCGATTTTAACGAATTTTTGTAATCCCGAAATCCCGGAATTGGGACACTGCCAATTCCGTGATTCGGGATTGGCAAAAACGGCCGTGATTCGGGATCCCGGTAAGGTAAAGCCTATAGTAAACGTCAAATGCTTATTTTTCGCAGATGCGTTATTGACGAAATTTTACAATCTCTGCTGTGACATTTGCAGCGTAATAGAATATAATCTGAGCGCTGCGACGGTGGCGTTGCGTTCGGAACGCTCCAGAATCACGTCAGCGTCAGAGGACGTTTTAAAACGCACCCATTATTCAGGGCTGGAATCAAAAATGGCGACGGTCGCCGGTGGTTGTTTATTTGCTGATGTTTTGCTGTATGTACATTAAACTGTACCGCTGGTTTTCTTGCACCCAGAATATAAGTTAACCTTGGGTGTGCAGCCACATGTTGGTTTCTGTTATGTTGAAAGGCGCTAGTCGTCTACTACGGTCATGGGCCACCGAATCGCGACTTGGGAATTTCCGGTCTTGTTTCAGTTTCGAAATATCGCAGCGGCATTTAGTAAAAGGTTGGTAGATTTTCCGTGTCGTTTGAATTTTACAGGATATATTTTAGAAAGCATACAGCAGAGGTTAGGTCTGGAGAGAGGCGCGTGCTGCTTCCCAAAAATCATTTATATTTATTTGCATCAAGAACTTAAAATAACATGGAAAACGTACAGTGCGCGACACCGTCTCATCCTCTCTTGAAATGTACACTGTAGTTAGACTTCGTAATACTGTTATACAGTAATTGTTCTGCCCCAATGATATTGAATACCCGGTAGGTGTTCGCTAGATTAGGTAGATTAGGCCTATTTGATAGAAGTCTCATTCTCGTAAAGCAAACTGTTGGGAAATATCTACGTATGGCTTGTACAGACTGAACGGTTTTCTTGGTTACCTAATAATGCAAACAAAAGCAGCGGTGCATCGAAAGCCTAGGTGTCGAAGTAATGTATATGCTGCAAATATCTTTCATAATTCGGTCAGGAAATTGTTTCCTGGTGTATGTGCATTTGTTGATAGGTGATGCTTTGCCAGTCGTTGATCCAAATCGCATGCGACTCTACAGCATGCTCTACTGTCCGTATGTTCATCGTACGAAGCTGGTTCTTGAACACAAGAAAATTCCGTGAGATATTCTTGTTGCTGTACATATCTACCATTTTTGTAATGAAGCAAATTTTGTTTAGCAGTTTTTATTTTGCTCAAATACCATAATTATGAAAGTTTGTAAATGATTGCAATTTATCTTTTGTGGCATTCACATTTTTTGTATTTTTTATTCCACAGTTGATTATAAAAGTTTGCTATAGTTAAAATCGCTTTAAAAATTGTTCAAAGTTTTTGATAATAGTGTGCTATTTTGTGCACTGTGTGTCATTTTGTTGGTTTTTTGTTATCGGTGTTTTCAAGTATTTTTTGGCATTGTTTGCAGTATGTAACTGTTTGAAGCCAATTTTGGAAACTTTATGTCAGTTTCGATCCTGCAGTAAAAAATGTGGCTTAGTTAGACTTTTATGAGGTTGTAGTATAAATCAATATACCTTTGTCAAGTCTTAGAGAAAATTTCAATCTTGAACAATTTTTTTTAATTTACTGGTACACCGTGTAGGCCTACTAATTCAAGTGAATTGTGCGGCTTGGTAGTCTAACGATAACGTGTCGAACTTGTAATCCTGAGGTCGCTCAGATCGCAGATTTGACTCTGCACCGAGACACTGCCGGGTAAGGACCTTAGGCAAGTTGTTCACACACATGTGCCTCTGTCCACCATGCAGTACAAATTGGTACTGGCTTTGCTGCCGGAAAGGTTATGACAGTAATATGCGGAGGTCTGGCCCTCCTTCTACGTATAAAGCAGGGAAAGTTCGCCTGTATCGGGTGGCAGGTAATACTGTGTGTTCCCATACGGCAGGCGAGATGTCTGCGGCACACTGCCGGCTCGTGGCCTTGGAAACGATGAGCACCGCTCGCATCGGTCACAGAGCTGTGAGAGAGTCTGTTGACTGTCGGTGATTTAACTATTTTTTAAAAACAATTTTGCATCACAATTCAAGCAAATTATAGAGAAACCAAATAGGTTTTGGGTATACATTTATATGCTGTGATGATTTTATTTCTGGCATTAGATTGTTTCACGTGCTGATATTTGAATGCTGTGATAATTTGTCAATTTTCTGTAGGCATGAAGTGGTATATGTGAATCTGAAGAGCAAACCTGATTGGCTGTTTGAACGTAATCCTTTTGGTCTGGTCCCCATCCTCGAGCACAGGGGCAACGTTGTATATGAATCAGCTGTATGTAATGAGTTTCTGGAGGAGGCTTTTCCAGGCTCCAATACAGGAACACATGATCTTCTGCCTTCTTGTCTTTACAGAAGAGCCGCTGCACGCTTGATGATGTTTAAAATTGACAAGGTTTGCATGTTGTTAACATTTATTGTTGCAAACATAATTGCAGCTGAATTGTATCATCATCAGAAGATTGACTTTGAAAAAATTTATTTCAAAAACTTTGTTATTTAATCAGTACTTTTGCTAGAGAGCATAGTAGTAACTACAATTACCAATATTTTCTTTTTTAACTGCAGAATTTATTTTATGATGTTTTCATTTGCTTAGCGTCATTGTTCACAAAATTCTGTTTCAGACGTGTGCTTGGAATTGGTGAGACTACGTTGTTAACACAGTATTGGAGAAATGAGTTTGAAGTGAATATTTTGCCAGTTACTTTTGTGTGTGATTGGTAGATCTTTTCGTCAATACTGGGTATTGGGAAACAAGAAAATGCTGACAAGTGTCTAGAATACCTGAATAGTTGTCAATCAAGACTGGAAGAACTTGAGTTGCATTTCATGTCTACCAATGAGCCATTCTTTGGAGGTCTGCAGATCGAGTTTGTAGCTGTCATAATCGGATAATAGCAGGAACATATAGTTTGCCATTTGTAGAGCACATACCTTTTCCAAGATGATTTTGTTATTTTGTCAGTTCTAAACTGCAACTCAGTTGCATATTTAGGCTGATCTCAAAACTGCTGTCAATATAGTGCTCACATATCGGAAACGTATTAGTAATAGGTGAGAAATTTTTTGAGTCATTATTGTGTGATTGGCACAGAAGTCTTAGAGTATGCCTCATCCAGCAAATCACATAAATTTATTTGACTTATTTTGTGGATCTTGCCACACTTTTGTTACTGGTGCATCTTCCAGCAAAGATAAACTTAGTAGTAGGATTTGGGGTTCATCGTCAATAGTCAAGGTCACAGCATGGCCAACTCTGCTAAAACAATTGATGGGGCTGTTTGCAGCTAACTCTGAAAGGTTAAAAGGTTAAAGGTGGTATCATTTCAGAGCTACAAAACGTCACCTGCCATATGGGATCACACAGTGTTACCTGCCGCCTGATACAGGAGAACGTGCCCTGCCTTAACTCCAGCCAGATAGGCCGGTGCTCTATTTACGTACCCCTGAGGGATGGGAGGCTGAGTTGACCTAGGCGGCTGGTTACATACCGAGATGGTTTACCTGTTCACAGGCAGTCGCGCATCACAATACCAAACTGGCCCGGCGTAGAGTAACTTCGTTGATCGGACACAATGCGGGCACCAACCCAACTGTAGTATGCATTGATTCGTTGATTGATTTTCTTTTAGTACGAGATTGGCCAGATGGCATATGCGATGGCATCAAATTTTAACTGGTGTGAAAATTTGTTACAAAGATAACACTGCTTTGTTTCAGGTTCAGCATATGGTATGGCTGATCTTCACTTGTATCCAATCTTCGAACGATTTCCGGCTCTGTCTCGGCTTGGCATTGACATTTTACCAGCTGATAGATTTCCACGGCTCAGTGCATGGATGTCTGTCATGCAGCAACAGGACTGTGTCAGGAAATGTTGGATCTCACCGAATCTGTATTATCATTTTGTCATCGGTCACAGAGCTGGCCGACCCAACTACGATGTGGCTATGGACGAAGAAACACTTGTGATGCAGAACAGTGTTACATGAGTTAATTTTGGTAGTTCTAGTTAATTTTTTTTCACCAATGTGTGAATGTGTTTGGGGGTTTTTCGCATACAGATTTATAATCTTGATAGTCAATTAGTCATTGTTATTGTTTGGAACAAACAGTTATATTTGGGTAAATTTTTTATTGAATGTTTTAGCATGAAATAGATGTTTAGTTTCAAAAATTTTGCAGTAGAAGATACATAGGCCTCAACTCTGAAGTTAGCTGGTGCTCTGGTCGATTATACTACTTGCACCAAAGTAGATTACGTTGTCAGATCTGTTTTGTTAGGTTGTTAGTCTATTGGTTAGTCTATTCTGTCAGCTAGATTTCTCATATGTTATCATTTGTAATGTTCTGGTGCAAGTTTTGTTTATTGTATAATATCGATGTCAGTGGTCAGTTGATATTAACACGTTGCAGTTCTATTGCTATTGGCTTAGCATTGGTGAATTACAAGGTTGTAATTTGTAGGCTAGTTCTCCGTTGTGACGGGGTGCTAATAATTTTTTCCCTCATAATTTGTAGAAATTTGAGAACGTTGTCAGCGTTACAATGCATTGCAGTGGCAGTTATTATGCTTTTCCAATACAATATTTGGCTTTTGTTGCTGCACATTAACAATGTTTAACTTTGTCAAATTTCATGCCAATATTTTGCTACAATTATTCTGCCTCTGCATCCTGCTGGGGCTTTCACTCCCAGACCCTCTTTTTTCACAACTTCATAACTAAATTTATTCACTGACTATGGCACATTTTCTCAGCAGTCACAGTGTCAGTTGGCACTTTTTTCGAGTCTTATCGTAAAGTGTCAACACCGTTCAAACAATCAGTATTACATTTCAGATCGAAGTAGGCAAAAATAAGTTGATCATAATATGTTTTAAACTGAATGCACTTAATAAATTTCAATGATAGTGGCTTTAAGTAGCATAAAGTGATAAATCCAGTAAACAGGCGTTTAAGTAGCATGACTGTATATCAGCCACGCTAGCTGGGTGAAATGTGAAACTTGCTACGAATCTGTGAGAACTTGTGTAGCTTTCATGAATATCAGTTGAATATTAATATACTGCGATTTCATGTTTTGGACTACTAAGAACTATTAAGTACGCAAAGTAAATGACTGAACATCTAACATTACAGTAGGTTTGGTTGAACAAGACAAGCAAATTACTTAGTTGAAGATATCGGTATCGTATTGGTATCTAAATTATTCGGTCTTTATGTCGGATCTAATTTGTCAAATTGGCCCATCACTAACCGTCACCTTCACTCACCCAGCTAATGTAAACAAACTAGGCAACTAGGATGTTATTATAGTCAAATAGTAATCTGTGCACTGAATCCGTTAATCGTTTTCAAGCGTTTATTGGTGATTTGCAATTTGTAAATTTTCGGTTTTCTTTTACGCTCAAAATGTCGGGACGTCATTTAGCCAAAGGTAAATAGCTGTTGTCTGATAAATTGATACTTTTCAACGGGTGAAGGCATATTAGGCCTGTTGTTATGATCTGTGAAAATAATTACAAGTGCCAAATGGTTCTAGTTTTAAAACTCAAATGAACTAACTTATGACGCTTACAGTGGCATGTATTTCTAATAACTTTCCTAAGGGTCAAGCTTTTCTTTATTCGTTGGCTATGCTGACGTCATTTTTGCCTTGATTAGTGAAAACATATTGTTTGTAGTTCAATAATAAAGGAATGCAGTCGGCAAGAATGTACTGTATTGAGTGAGTGAGTGTTAGGGTTTAACGTTTCACCTGACACAGTGTAGGTCATTTCGGTGACGGCCTTTCAAGGCAAAATACACATAGATACACGTAATAATGGAACAGTAAGTTAGAACAGAAAGCCTAATATGAAACATACCCTAATATGAAACATAAAACACAGAAATAACTTATACTTACGGTACTTAGATCTGCTCAAGACAGCAAGTACAGTAATTAGTTCATATGTTTGCATTTGTTAACAGGTGATGTTATGCCGGCTGTTGATCCAAGTCATGTTCGACTTTATCTCAATCGTTTCTGCCCGTATGCACATCGGACAAGGCTTGTTCTGGAACACAAGAAAATCTCGTAAGACCTGTTCGTTGCAAATCTTACTTTCTTGCAGAAAATATAAATGTTTTACGCAAATTGCTGAATATTATGCTCAGAATTTATTGCATTTTTGAACACACAAGGATTTTGATTATATACAGCTACCTTGCACTTGGGTACCCAATCTATGTAGTTCGAAAGTGAAATGAAATTGAACATGAAAAGATAAAACTTGCGGTTATAGGGAAAAAGGCATTTACCAGATCTAACTATTTTTTGCCATAGGTACATTTGATTCTGGTCATATCTGATTCTGGGTTATGCGAAACATCATCATTGATATGCCTATAATATGTTTATTGTCAGGGTATTTTTAAAGACTTCAAATTTGCAGTCGTTAACTGTAAAATGCGGCAGCTATATGCAGTGTGTCATATTATTGGTTTTGTCAGCTGTATATGAGTTAAGTTCAAATGACATTCTATTGTTTGAGTGGTTGCAGTTGTGTTTTTTGTTGATGTTTAGGTATGAGATGGTGCTCATTAATCTAACGAGCAAACCTGATTGGCTGCATGAACTCAATCCTTTTGGCCTTGTTCCCATTCTTCAGCACAAAGGCAGCGTTATCTATGAGTCAGCTATTTGTAATGAGTTTCTGGAGGAGGCATTTCCAGGCTCCAGCACAGGAACACCTGATCTGATGCCTTCTTGTCCTTACAGAAGAGCCGTTGTGCGCTTGATGATGTTTAAAATTGACAAGGTTTGTACGTCATAAAAATTATCATCAGAAGCAGTTTCAGTTTTTGTTTTTTGTTAAAAAATAGCTTAATTTTTTTGCTGCAGAAATTTCTTAAGATTTTTTGTTACATATTAGCTGTTTCATTGTTGTGATAGAGAGAGAGCATAGCAAAAACGGATATAGTTTTTATTTTGCTGCCAGAAAATGTTCAGTTTGTGTAATGATGTTCGATTTAATCATCTCTGACACTGTGAAATGGGCAATTGGCCTATAAGAATTTCTAGTTTACTGCAGCAGTACCCAAGTGTTTTGCCTAACATGTGGGAAACAGCTGAGTCCTAAATGATGTAACACGTTCAAGGCATCTTTAATGTAACTTTTCTAGGTTATGTGTCAAAAAGCTATTTTGGATTGGTGTTTCTTATTGTCTCTTATTGTTGGAAATAATAATGACAAAACATTTTGTTGTCCATTGAAGTGAAAGAATAGAAGAGATTTAGTTTCTGAGTTAGCTGATTTTGTCAACTGGCATAATCAAAGTTATTTAGTCTCTAGTATTTACCAGATAGCATCATCATTCTCAGTGAATGTTTTAGATTGCTGGTCACTTTTTGTTTGGAATAGTTGCAGAATATTTTGCAGCTGCTTTGCACTGGTGGTTTGGCTTAGTTGGTAACGTTGTTGATCTCATCAACAGCTCTAGGTAATCAATGCCAGGCCCAGATATTACTTGGATGGGTGACTGTCGGCAGGTGGGTAAACCATCTTGGTATGTAACCAGCCATCTAGGTCAACTCAGCCTGGCCATTCCTTTGTGGGTAGGCACAATGTGTACCAGCAAAAACTGGGTTGTAAACAGGCACATCATGTTGTTGGTGTTGTTTTTTCTTCTGGCACTCGATCAAGGATCATATGCGACCGACCTCGGTGAGGCCAGCGTCCCTCAGGTAACTGAGTGCTACTTCGGGTTCGTTGAACAGAAAAGTGATGGGATTATCCTCATCGAAATGGTGGCTGCGTGCATCTTCCAATACCAGACATTCAGTCGTTAAGTGTGCCAGCGTCTCCTCTGCCTGACCACATCGCTGACTTGTGGCCGGTTCAGGCTGGTCTTGGTTTCTCGTTATTCTGTTGCGGTACCATGCCAACTCTGGTGTATGTCCTGTTGTATGGAAAAGTGAAAGCAGAGTCCTTTGTGAAGGTGCAAAGTCTTTTTCTTGATTTCTGTTCACATATGTGGCATGGGTACTGCTGGCTTGGCCAATGGCCATCCTACTCCATTTGCGGGCACAGTGATGTCGGATGACTGTTTTAGCAGTGCTAAAGTCCACTGGTGCTGCTGACTGTGGTAATGTGGAAGCATCCTTCGCAATACTATCAGCCGGCATGTTTCCCTCTATGTCGCAGTGACCAGGGATCCACTGAAACATCATTTGTGCATTACCACCTGCTGCTATTTGCTCAACCAGTGAAAGTACGTGGTGCACAATTTCTTTTTTTGGTGGCCTTTGCAAGCTTTTGGATAGCAGATCTAGAGTCAGTATACAGATTGATGTTAGCCTCCTTGGGTACTAAAGACCTTTCCTGGAGTTCAACAACTTTCTGTAATGCGACACTGATTGCTACCATCTCAGCTCAGTATATAGATGTAGTAGAACCGGCAGTTGCTTCCACTAAATGCTCTTCCTGGTTGTGGTTGTAGGCACACCGTGTGATGCATTTGTCCTGTATCCATGGTCTCGCAGTATAAACTGTTGTATTACTGATGGCCAATGAAACGGAGATCAGCACCACCACGTGGGTATTATGACTCAGGAAGAGCTTTACGGTTTTTACGTGTTTCGTGGATGGTTGACAGGTGTTCTCACTGGCGTCTGCAGTTGCTACTGCAAGTGATGCTGGAAAACAGCTAGAGAATCTGAAGGCTCTCCACTCTAGATTGGAGGAAATGGAGCAACATATAGCAACCAGCAATCTGCCTTACCTTGCAGGTCTCAATCAAAGTAAAATGTGACTCTATTGTAGTTAGAGTTGTTGAAACTTGAAATTTGGGGCAGGGCCCAACGAGAGGCTGCCTGGCGCCATAAGTCCAATTGTCTTGGTCTGCGACTGCTGATATGCCAAGCCGTGATAAAATGCCTCTACCTCCAGAACCTCTCCATGGATCTTGCTGAAATTTGGCCATAATTCCTTGCAGACAAAGAACATCCTTCACCCAGTTTGTTCTTGGTCCACTTTTTGGCTTCAGAGGAGAAGTGGAAAATAAAGAATAATAAAAATAAAAGTAGAAAAAACAGAGCGAAAACACAAGGTCACCCATTACTACATATGGGCAGCCTAATTAATGCTTAATCATTCAGTCGGCGGCATCAGCTGCAACTTTTGCTGAAGTCAACTGACCTCAATAGCAAATTGTTTACAATAAACTTGGCTTTATTTAAAGATATTTATTAATGTCTGAACTCCTGCTGTTGCTATTGCTATAATGTTACTCCATTGTCATTACTTCAAGCTGTTACTTTATTGTATTGATTAATTGATTATTTGCATGACAGTGAATAAGTTTTCACTGTTAAGTTCATTAATATTTGTTGAGAATGAATAAGCTTGTATGCTGCAGGTGCAGAGTACGGTATGGCCGATCTTCACTTATATCCGATCTTCGAGAGATTTCCATCGGTTGCGAAACTAGGTGTTGACGTGCTGCCCGCTGATAAGTTTCCTCGTCTCATGGCATGGATGTCTGCCTTGCAGAAGCAGGACTGTGTCAGGAAATGCTGGCTCTCAACGCCGCTGCATGATCACTACATTGCGGGGTACAAGATCGGGAATGCGGACTGTGATGTTGAGCTGGATGAGGAAACGATTGCAATGCAGAACAGCGTTACATGAGTTTCTAAGTTGTTATCCGTGGCAGGAGGTTAGAAGATAAATGCCTTCCTTAAATTGCCCCCTTTGTCGAAATTCTCGCCTGCCAGTAAATTCTTTTTTTGTTTGAAAATTTTTCTAGCACGAAATTTAAGGTTTGGAGATGTCCCATTTTGCAAGTTTTAACGCGAAAATTTTGAAATTTTGACAATCCATAAAACCTCTGTCAGACATTTGCAGCTTTTTGTCGTACAATTTTAACTTTTTGCCTCAATTAATCATTTTAACTCATGACGTTGTTGTTTGTGTTATGTGAAGTATATTGTTTTCTGAATTTTGCCACCCGTTACAGTGCAGCATGTCAGAGATATTTTGGAGTGGACACACTCAAGGACGTTTTTGAAAATGTTGCATCTCGCAACGTCATCGCTTGTGTTAAAGATATCAACTTTTGCAATCGTATATAATGTTGTTTTTACATTAGCTTAATAGCCTTGATCTTAACAAGTATTTTAACTTTGCTTCTAATACATATATTAACTGCTTTTAACTAATTCTAACCACATATGGCAATGAATGGCCTATTTTGTGCTGATGTGCTGTTAAGAAACTACTCACTCACTCACTCACTCTGTCAGACATTTGCAGCTTTTTGTCGTACAATTCCAACTTTTTGCCCCCATTAACCATTTTAACTCATGACGTTGTTGATTATGTGTTATGTGAATTATATTGTTTTATGAATTTGTTTAGGGTGACCATTTCATTAGAAAGTCTGTTATTGTTGTAGAATAGGACAGCTGTTTGGTAAGTGACCAGGAATTATAAAAAGTACACGTTTTCTTTGGCTATCCCAATTCCCCACATGAACTCAACGCCTGTTGCATCTCGGTTTTGGTCAATAATGCCTTTCCGGCATTGCTGACCATAGATCAACGCCACTATGCCCATGTATTTATGAATACATTTGATTGAAGTTGTGTGCAGCTGAACATTGTTTTTGATTGTATGTCACATTTTTATAATTGTTGCAAATGTTGATTTTAACTCACCATTGGCTATTTATCAGTCATTCTTATTTGCATTGATACTTTTTTGGGCATCAGGCGTACCATCCAGCCTCCAATACTACTGCCACAACGTTCCAAAAAGTTACTTTTTGGGGACTTGCTGAATCTGAACTCTGGAATAAGGTGACATCAAAAAAATAGGCTTACACACAAACTGAATGAACAAAAACTGAATGTGCATTACTATATAGTGTATGCTCTGTTATTTGTTATCAAGTTACAGATTGTTTTTAATGGTTATATTGAGCTTACCATCCGACGGTGCCATTTAAATTTCTCCCCTGCCGACCCCCGTAGCCATGGCAACGAATTTTGGGACAAAATCGGCTATATCTGGGCTCCTACGAAAGATAATTGCACGCTGTTTTTACCTACCCCCTATTTTCGGACCCGGTATGTGCAATGGTGTCATGTGAATTTCTCCCCTGAAGACCGCTGTTGTCATGGCAACCAACCGTTTTTATTCAAAGACAAAATTGGCTGCAGGCTCACAAGAGCGTCAAGCGCTGAAACGCAGCTGCTAGGCTATATAGCGTGGCAATTGGACAGATACCTCGTTCCACAGAACGTATTTCTAGTTAGCGAATAAAACCTTGGCGTTATCTCGCCCTGTTTTCTGAGACAGGTTACTTGGTCGAAAAAATACAAATTTTTCCTAGGTCTTTACCTCTGTCTTCGTATACCAGCCATGGTAAAATCTCTTTGTCATTTCTAAAAAAGTAATGTACGAATACTGAAAGTAGAATTTTTTTGCCAAGCTGACAGCTAAGATGTCGTAATCAGTTACAGGAAGTCCCATAAGTCCTTTCGATCGACACCAAGATAAGTGACCTTGAACAAACCTTCGAACCAAGAATAAAGGGTTTATTAGTGATTTTTTGCGTGTCAGGTTATTGCGCACATTTGAAGAGTGAATTGCGTCGAAATGGCTGGAGATATAGACAAAGACAACCAGCATTAAACGTAAATTTTGGAGGTTGAAGTTTCGAACTTTTGACTGCCGATGTTCAGCCATGTTTAGAGAGACATCAAAGTCCTCAATGACTTCCACCTTGGGTATTATCGCACACTTAAATTTAACGGAATCGACTTCCACGCGATCTAATGGAGATCACATGCGTCATTTAGGAAATTATGAAAAAAACTACTCAATCTATACAAGGTGCGACAAAAAGTAATCCCCTGTCGTATTTTACAAAATTTTAAGCAACGACTTAAAATTTTTGGATGGAACCTAAGAACCTTGCAATTTCTCGCTCGCGAGATTTACCTACGAGCGAGCGAGACAACGGCTAGGTAGCTTACGGGTCCAATCCTAATTATTTATCCCTGATAGGCCTCCATATAGGCTACAGAGTACGGACGGACGTCTTTGTCACAGCTAAGACAGGCTATGCTAGACAGACTAGCTATATGCTGACTCCCTGTAATAGCAAAGCGTCTTAGGCTATTCATTCAATTTCACTTACGGCCACAAAAATAAGTTGCATTTCCACTAGACTTCGTAATAGGGCCTACTTAGAGTAACTTCGGGTTCAACTAGTTTGGTGAAGGCCAATTTATTTTCCCGTTCGTCGTTCTCGATATTTACACAGACCGTAAAATTTTAACGTAAACAAACAAGCAACAGGAAGCTGTCATTTTTTAGTTACAAGCGAGTTTGAAGCAAGTTATGTTTAGATCTGCTAATCGTTTGCGAGCATTTGATACGAAATCGCGATGGGCGAAGTTCCTGTCTTTTTACGACACCGAAGTTTCTCCGCGTCATCTTGGGAAAGGTGAATGATTTATCTGTTTCTGTGATCGTCTCTGATCACTTGGTTAGAGTGGGCGTGGCAGATATTCGGAATGTGGCGTGCAAGAGAGATGTGCGGACTGCGGAGGCGTCAGTCCGCGGACGCAGATCAGATTGATTTTTTTGCGGACGCAGACTGACATGGATCCTGTTCCGTGACGAGTGTATTTTTTTCTTAATAAAATTTTGAAATAGAAAGAAGTGATGTGTGAAGAGATTTGCATAACACTGTCGCACTGTAATCGGAAAGTTGTAATCTGCTATAAGCTTAGGCATAATGGCCTATCTTATGTACTAATGACATGCGGACATGGACTGATAGCGGATCCAATATTTCATTTCTGTTATGGAAGCTGACTCATTCGGATCTTGAGTCAAAATCTGTGGACTGATGCAGACTCAAAGATTAAAGGATCTGCACATCTCTAGCGTACAATGTGCATAATATATCATAGTAATATATTATGTTAAAAATTATGTTAAGAAATAGGCATGCATTTTGATTATATCAAGCACAGATCATGACAAAAATGAATTTTCCTAAAAGCTTTGCATATTTTGTCAAGTACCCTTCTCCCTCTCACGCCTTCATGGTGATCCTGTATGTTTGTGAACTCACATTCCAGCAGGCTCAGCTTAGATAATTCCAAATTTTATTATGCCAACTTTGTGACTTGTGGACACAAATCATAAAGTTTGCAGACTTTGTTGCAGACTTTGTTGCAGACTTTGTCACGCACTTTCCCCATACCTTATCACGGACTAAATTTCATTAGAGCACATATGGGTTTGTCACGGATTTGTCATGGACATTGTGGGCTTTTTTGTGGCAACAATTTTGACATGTCGAGGTGGTTTGAAACTTGTTTGTGACATCTGTGTTTTATGGTTTGTGTCCATGGCTTTCATGTTTTTTGCATTGATGACTTTCACAGAAGTTTTGGTGAAAGCTGACGTAATGGAATTTGGGTTATACTATGTTAGCCTTTATGGACATTGGACTGCTTAGATTTGTTAAACTGGTAGGCTTGTTTTTTTAGATTTAAGTGCTCAAGTTTTGCTATAGCAGAGAATTGTGAATTATTTGCTACGTGTTTGATCATCTGCCATGTTTTTGATTATCTGCCATAATTTTCACGTGTAATTTTTTATTTGTGCATTTGCTAACAGGTGATGCTTTGCCACCTGTTGATCCAAGTTGCTTGCGAATTTATAAAATGCGTTTCTGTCCATTTGCTCATCGTACAAAGCTGGTTTTGGAACACAAGAAAATTCCGTAAGAGATCGTTATTATCTGTTTCTCATCGTGATGATTTATTTTTTTTTATATTGCAAACTGAATTTGTTACTATATAATAATGCAAGTATTTGTTTAAAGTGCAAAAAATTATGTAATAGTACATTTTATAGATGGGTACAATACATTATAAATGATTGCTAGTTTACTATTGTTTACTGGCATGACCACTTGACTTTCTGAACTGTTTATCAGCACAGACTTTGCTAAGTGTGCATTCCATTGTTTCATTCCCAGTATCTGAAACTCTCTGCCAATAAAAGTCACTGACAGCAACTTGCTAGGAACTGTTAAATCTAGGTTATAAGACATTTCTGTTCTTTCTAGCACACAAACTACCGTACATATTTTGCTGCCAGTGCCTTTGAAGACATGACCTAACAGCACAATAGAAATGTGGTTATTAGGAGACATATTATTGTCGTAGTTGTGAGTGTCTAGTGGCATTGTAATTTGTGGTTATTAATCTGTAGACATGAGACAGTGCTTGTGAATCTAAAGAACAAACCAGACTGGCTGTTTGAACGTAATCCTTTTGGTCTTGTGCCCATTCTTGAGCACAAGGGCAACGTCATATATGAATCAGCTGTCTGTAATGAGTTTCTGGAGGAGGCTTTTCCAGGCTCCAACACAGGAACACGTGATCTGATGCCTTCCTGTCCTTATAGAAGATCTGCTGTACGTCTACTGATACAGAATTTCAGTCAGGTTTGTTTGCATTTGATAGAATGCTATTTCAGTGTTTGTTGTTTTGAATTGTAACAGATGTTAAACAGACCCAGAAATCAATGCATTTGTCTGATTTCTACATTTGTAGTCTTACTGTTTAGGCTGAGATTTGAAGAGCTATTTTTTGTATATTCTACCTGTCATCTAATGAGATTGTATGTACTACTGTAGTCAGTAATTTAGTGCCGGTTTCTGGATCTTTTAGTTAACTGATCAGTTAGTAAACTGTCGGTTAATTGTAACTTGCTAGTTAAGTTTGTGTGCGTTTCTGAACAAAACCTTGACTGGCTGTCATCTAACTGAGCGGTAAACTATAGTTGCTTAGCAACGATGCACACGACACTTATCACTTCCGCCTAGTGCAGGTGAGCGTCATGAATATTAATGAGCGCAAGCGCACGTCAGCCAGCCCACGAGCCAGCCAACCGATTGCAGATGGCCATTTTGTCCATTCATGAGTGGGTTTTGTAGAAGTAAAATTTGTAGCAGTAAATGTCTCCTTGAGCATTTTGAAGACTTTGCTATATGGTAAAATCATTGTATAGTATCACATTCATCAATGAACTGCTTGCAAAGTGGTACAAAAGTTGCAGTAAATACAATAACTACGATCAACGGTTAGCTAACTGGCCAATTTTGGCCAGTTAAATTTTTGGCCATTTTGATCGTTGGTTAGTGCAATGGGAAACGTGAGTTATGCAAATCTGTCAGTTAACACTAACTTGACTGGCCAGTTAAGATCCAGAAACCGGCCCTTAGTGGAAAACATTTTTGGCTACTTGGTATGTAATGCTATGAATGACTGAAGGGGGCATAATGTTCATCAGGAGAGTTTTGATATTGATTTTCAGGAGGGTCTTGATACTGATTTTTAATTAATATAGCACATGAAGTAATTTTAATTAAATTTTATAAAATAAATAAATTAATTATTTAATTGAGCTGTCGCCGATACAGTTCCTTAAAGTTGCACGAATCTTGTTGCAGAATCCGCAATATGTCTGTATGTATGTATGCATGTCTGTTGCCACCCTTGGTTAGACATCTGCCAGTTGAATGCGATACTGCAGCAGCAGCAGCACAGCAACAGTGCAGACCACTTGGTTATCTTACACCAACAGCAGACCGATCGATCCACGCTTAAACTGTCCCTTGCAAGCGCATAAAGCACCCTAGTTGCTGTGCTATCATGACATTGTTTACCGACATCTATTATCTCTGTTATTATATCCAGTCTGCGATCTGCATGCTGAATTGGTTGCATTTGTCAGTTTTGTGTTTAAATACCATGAGGCGTTGTACGAGCTAAACCTGCAGTAGCGACCACGACCGGCAGATTGATGCTCTTTGTGTGATAATGTGGGGATGCACATTGGTCGCTGGGTTGTGAACAAAAACGTTATTTAATTAATTTATTTATTTGTTCATTCATACATTTCTGTGGTCCTCAGCTACAGCTCTTCCTAAGCTATTAGCTTGTTAATTAATTGGTAGATCCAATTGTCTGTCACAAACATGTGTTACATAGCTACAGTACTTGAAGAAGCTGAACATTTTGCATGTTTGAAAAGACAGAGTGTGAAATATTTTTCAAAGTTTTTTGCATGTTGCAGCGTTTTATGTCTAAGCATTTTATAGATTGTTTTTCTCAGATATTTCCATCCGCATTGAGGGTTGCGAGGGAGGATGATCCTGAGAAACGTCTTGAGCAGTTCAACACTTTGCAGTCAAAGCTGGAGGAACTCGAGAAACATTTAGCAACTACTGGTCAGCCATACCTCACAGGTCTGAAGCCTGCTTGTGATTTATGTTATGATAAGCAGTACCAACCGCTGGCGTCAGGATAAAGCTTTTGGAAACTGAGGCACGTGCCCCCTCAACTTCTAACTGTTTGATTTTATCCTCGTTATTTCAGAGCCACACAGACTATGACATTCAACTCCATATAGGTGCAAATATATAGACCTATTTAGCTTATTTGCTTTGTATCGCATGAACTTCATAATATTTTCAATTTATATTTGCGTGTCTTGCTCTTGAACTAATTTTTCTTAATTCTTTGGCCCCTCCTGCTTGCACTAAATCCTGATGATGCCACTGGCGACCAGCAGAATTTTCTAGTGTGAACATTTTATACCACACTCAGAAATCAATATTTGCAATTTAATTTGTTACTTGTCATGAAAAAGTGCAGATTTGTCTGTTTTTCTGCTAGTGGGATGGTGTAGTGAATATCAGATGTCTATCTTAGCAATAATAATAAATGGCAACGGTGGTGTAGTCACTGCCTATAGGACGGCCTATTGGCTCGGGCTGATTGGCTCGGCACTCATGTGCTACATTTATTGCATGAATCGTGTAAACTCTTGCAATGCCAGTGTCATGATTGCAGCACCATGAACATTGGCATTTGTATTACTATTTTTGTTCCACGTCAAGTATGTTTGTTAAACAGATGTCAAACGCATATTTGTTACACAGGATCGGAATATGGCATGGCCGATCTTCATCTGTATCCAATGTTCGAGAGGTTACCGGGCATTGCCATGTTTGGTTTTGATGTGTTCCCAGCTGGCA
>Ga0209454_1000644_pt1 | contig 18938 bp, 15 predicted proteins | sample WorMetHERISLAND1_2_FD_187400 | JGI IMG/M metagenome (GOLD analysis project Ga0209454, IMG submission 187400) | Marine gutless worms symbiont microbial communities from Max Planck institute for Marine Microbiology, Germany - Olavius geniculatus... | ecosystem: Host-associated > Annelida >... | reverse complement strand
ATGTAATTTAACGCACAGTGAATTTTAAAGTTAAGATAATAATAATTCAATTTTTTCTTTCTTAACAGTAACGGCCTATATATTGTATAGCTATAATTTTCTGTTACTGGCACGCTGCCAGCATTGCAGCTGGTCACGTCACAGGCAACGAATAATCTGCTGCTGGCCTACTGACGTCATTGTCACTATGACGTCACGCCACTGCATGCACATGCAGACAGACAAAAAAATCAGCAGGCAATATTACAATAATTACGATAAATAACAGTTTGTTTGCTTTTACTACTAGTACCCGAATATGACATCCATGACTGCTCAGATAACGTTACAATTCCAGGTAAATGGAACAGGGACTTTATCCCATGCTTCAATGATAATTATTATTCCAGGGTCTGCTGCTAGTCAACCAAGGGTGAAGTTAATTACGGTTAATTACGGTGCTGGATGTTTGATGAAGTGTCGCACGATGAAATTGCACTCTGTTAACTGTCGCCACGATGTACTGTCATCTGATGAACTGTTGCCGATTAACTGTCAAGCGATTAAGTGTTGTGCGATGAAGTGTCATGGAACCGAAGATGTTTCTTTTACATGAGTGCTATTGTTGAGTACTTGGTGGTTGTACATTCACCAGGTGCTGGTTCAATACTTGCAATGGTGCAGACAGCAAGTCAGCGAAATCCTGATGTGATCTGTGGTAAACCACACAAACCAATGTTCGACGTCCTTGTTACCAAGTACAACATCGACCCAAAGAAGACTTTGATGATAGGTGATCGGTAGGTATACTTTGGTCTTTATTTTCTTATTTGTTCATTCTATTTAGTATGAAAGTGTAGACATAAAAGCACACAAGATGATGTTAAAACAATGTAATAAAACAATATCATAAAAACTTAAACCCACGTAAGACGCACGTAGATCAATGTCACAGTTTAGACAGAATTTATACATCCTATCAGCTGCTTTTAACAGACAATAACTCATAATTTCTTATAATGTCTGGATTTGCTATTCATGTGCATTCCATAATTTATTTGCACACGTTTACGTCATTCGGCTCCAGTCCACAGAGAATGTGGACAAATATTAAGTAAGCAAGTAAAACGTGAATTATATAGTGCTTTATGTTAAATTAACCTCTTATGCGCTAAGTCCTCAAGTTCTTCATGAAATCTGTTTATTTATTGTCAGAAGTTACAAGTTTATCTTTAAACCATTTGATATGATAATGATCCATTACTAATGCCACAAGTTGATAGGTTGTTGTCATGTTATTTGAATTTTGGCATCATTTTGAAATCATTGGAATCACTTGATGCACAAACTTCATCTTGAAGCTGCTACCAGCTACATTGGTACATTACTTACTTTATTTTTGTCTGCATCAAATGTTTAATTCCAAAAGCTGAAGCAACACTTTTCCAAGCATGTTTCTTATAATCCAACCAGCACTATCTTAGCACAAAAGCATGTCTACTATCACTACCATCGCTATTTTCTATTTTGTTTACCTGCGAGAATTTTTCAACTGTTAAGGAAATGACCAGAAGATGCCAGCCTAATTGTTGGGAATTGTCTGGGAATTTTGCGTTGATTCCAAGTGTTTACCCTGTAACTAACTGGTGTTTGGAGTTAATTGTTATATTACTGATGATGGTGTTGAATTGTGAAAATTTTCAGGCTGGATACTGACATCCTATTGGCTGGTCGCTGTGGCCTGCAGTCTTTGCTCGTACTAACCGGTTTTTCCACACTGAAGGAAGTCGACATGAAAAAGTCCAGCAGTTCAGTGGACGATCGTAAACAAGTTCCTGACTTTTACCTCCCATCACTAGCCGACCTGGCAACTCTGCTGGGTTGACTTTAGCCATGTTGACATACAGGCTACTATGACTACTTCCTCTGTACTCTGCCATTTTCTGGTTTAATCTGGAACGTTGAGGCACTTATGACACATAGGAATATCCCTCTGAAGAGCAAAGCTGGCAAGGTTTCCTGGCATTTTGTCTGGAATTGTTGAGATTTTTTGTTACAAAATTTTTTGGAGTATACTTGAACATTTATGCTTTCTACAGGGTGGGCCAAAAAACCGGACCTGTTTGAGTGTTGATAACTCTGCGATGGTTAGTGTTAGAAAGACGTGTGATACGTCAAAAGTTTCAGAATGCTGTAAAGAGTAAACGTCACATTTGCATAGTGAAGCATTTAAATATTCTTTGTCTAATTTGCATAAATATTTGTCACCCCCGATATTCTGCCAAATTTGACTGTAACACATGGATTTAACATGGTTATTTTAGCTTTTATAACTTAGCGATGTTTATTGATGGAAAGGTGCGTAATATGCCAAAAGTTTCAAAATTGTGTACAGAAAAAGTGTACAACTTGCATGTTTCAACATTTGCATATTCTTTGCCTGGTTTACACAATTTACTCCATCCCTAAAATCAATGAACTCGGGCACATGGGAGTACAGGCAAATGCCTAATTTCAGGGGTAATGAAGATTTATGCAAAATAGGCAAACAATATTTAAATGATTTGCTATGCAAATTTGGCTCTTTTTTTCTACAACATTCTAAAACTTTTGACGTAGAACATGCCTTTCTATGGGTAAACATCGGTGAGTTATCAACGCTCAAACAGATATGGTTTTTTGGCCCACCCTGCATATCTGACACCAGAGAAACGATTGCTAACCCAGCATCTATTCAGAATCTTGTCATGATAATAACATCAGTAAACTAAAAGTTTACAGGACAATGTAAGAAATGAAAATAAGGCAATTGTGCAGAGGATGTTTCCGTGCAACTTTGCCCCGCGTGCTGATGGCCACTAGGAATGTTTGTTGCAACTTGTTGAATGACGTTCTCTGTGATCTTAACACTCAAGAGTTGTTAATGTTGCTTCAGCTAGGATTTTTATCTAGGTTTATGTCCATTGGATGCTATAGGAATGTTTAGTGTTTCTGTGTTACATGTGTTGTTTTCTGAAGGTTGTTAACATTTTTAGAGCTTTACTGTTAAGGCTAGTTTTTTAATTGTATTTGACAGCAGTCACCGATGTCCGTAGTCTTCAGTAGCATTCTACTGAACATATGCATTCTGTTCTGTGATCATAATAACACAACAGGATTCATTGTTAGCATAAATAACCACTTAATTACTCTGGTGTGATATGACTTAAACTGAACAATAATGCCCTTGGGCAGTAGATAGCGAATGTCATAATTATGTTAACCATGTTATGCACAACAGTGAGACAGTGCAATTGGCTTTTTCCTATTTTGTACCCTCAATTACATGAAGACCTTAGTTGCATTACATTTGCAATGTACGATGTAACACATCCATGTTTTTCATGTAATGGAAGCACTATAAATTTTACATTAACATTTGTAGTCAAAACAGCTGTAAAGACTGACAATGAACCAACGCAAAGAATAGCGTCACAGAGGACAGCATATACAAAAGTGGTTTAATTTACAAGACTTCCTATGTCATTCCAAGTGAAAACCTGCACAAAAAGTCTTGATGTAGCAATAGCCTACAAGGCTACAAAGAACATGCCATTCACAAAAATTCTTATGATAGACTTAGGGATAACTGACGCAATAACCTATGAAAGCTCCTGAGGTGACTTAGTCAAAATTGTTGGCTGACCGTTAGTCTGAGCTTTGGGTGTGATGTGTCTGTTGTCCATCTGTAACGAATGTGTTGTGGCTAAACCCTATGTAGGGGGTCGGTGATGATACCGTTGAATAGGGTGATGACGTTTTTTTATAGGCTGTCAATAGTGACCATTTCTAGCCGACCGTACTTAAGTAACGGTTGATCTGTTGTCATGGTTGTTGTCCATCTGTCGTCTGTTGTCTGTTACGGATGTATTGTCGTTAAACGGTGCGAAATAGGGCTTAGGTTGCTATTGATCACTAATAGGAAATTGCATACTGACTTTCAAATGACACTTAAATCGATAACCTTGGATGACCTTTAAGCGTCATTAATGCAGTATGGTAACGTGAAACTCCATGGCCATATCTCGGAAACGGTGAGAGATACGGTTTAGGTTACTATTAATCACTAATAGGAAATGACATATGCCTTGTCATATTAGATGGGAATCATTGACCTTGGATGACCTCGAAGGCCATTAAGCGCTATTGTAGCTAAACGTTTCGAGATAGGACCAGGTTGCTATTGATCACTAATATGAAGTCGCCTATTGACTTTCAAATAACATAAAAATCATTGACCTTGGATGACTGAAGATCACTGACAACGAGTACAACGACATCTGGGCTTCTTTTTCTCTGTGCAGCGGTTTGACCGCAATGGGGAATGCAACCCGGGTATAACCCGGCTGTTTTCAAACCCGTAAACCTGGGTTTGAGAGCGGGCAAAAACCCAGGTTTACTGATTTAATCTTGGGTGTCAATCAGTAGGCTTATATGCAGTATAAAATTGCTGACAATAGGCCTAGATTTTACTTTTTTGGTCCGATTGTTAAGCCTGGCCCTTTGGTAGGCCTACAAGTTGTCGTCTGTCTGTCTGTCTGTAACGGATGTTTTTATGGCTAACCGGTAGGTAGAGGAAAGCTTTTTACACGAATAGTTAGCTCTGACAGAATTATAGTAACGTGGGCATGCAGAATTTGGGCGATGCGGTGCAAGGAAAACATTTTCAAATTTGAAGTTAAATGGATGGGGTAGGAAAAGTGTGCGTTTTTCAAAGGAAAACTGGCCGTATCTCATATTCTATTTGCAAGGTTTCAAGTTCAATCTATTAGTGCTATGCTCATATGCTTAAATGCTTCTAGAGCTGGTACTGTTTTTAACTTACTTCCTACATCTAACCGCTTACAGTCCACGGCAAGTGACTTTTATCCCCCCAAATCGAATCAAAATCGGGTGCAACTTACCCCCCCCAGTTTTGGGTTGAGGTCCCCTAATTTCTGACTTAAGTTTTCACTCTCCATTTTGGGCTTTTTCCCCTTAGTGAGAAAGTTTTGTAAAGGGTGTAGTTTGCCCAGTGAAAATGGGGCAAGTTTTGATCTACAACTTTATCACCTGCGCCCACCAGGTAGGCCTATAGGGATAGAAGCGCACTGACCACGGCTCCCGACTGGCGAGTCTACCTCTAATAGGCCTGCACTGTTTACACGAGGATCGAAAGCATACATGAAGCACACTTAAAGCACACGTCGTGCACTTTTTCACCTGCAGTTTGATAACGGTGCATATTGAATACTATATAGTGATTGCAATCCTGGGATCCGGGATTGAGAAATTTGTAATCCCGGGATCCCGTTTCGGGATTAGGCTTACAAAGTAGTCGCTGTTTTGGTATGCACAGTAGACTTTATTAAGGCCTATTTCATGTACGAGGATGTAGCAGGCAGACCGTACGGAAAATATTGCGAGTTTAGGGAGTGACCGTGACCGTTAAAACGCAAATTATAGTGCACAGAAAGAGTATAGTACTCTAACGCGCATTAAATATTTTATTTATTATAGGACTAGAATTGTTATTTTGTCATTCAGCACTCAAAAAAGTACAATTCTAACGAATTTTTGTAATCCCGAAATCCTGGGATTGGGACGCCGCCAATCCGATTCGGGATTGGCGAAAAAAGCCGGGATCCCTGGATTGCAGACACTATTGAATGAATACGTGTGCTTTTTGGGTGCATGCTTCATGTATGCTTTCTCGTGTAAACGGGGTAGGCCTATAAGTGTAAGTATACAGTAACTACCGCGACACTGGCCGCCCGCCAGCTGTACCCGGCCTCCAAAACAGGAAACCCGGGTACCCGGGTTTGGAGGCCGTCAAACCCGTAAACCCGGGTTTGAACATACACTCCAGGTTTGCATTCCCTATAACCGCAATTTTGAATGCTTTCTTCGCGACCAATCAGAAGTCGGACACTGGCCTTCGGATATATGCGGTACGGTCGGCCCACCCTAGGAACAGCTGGGCTTTTGTGGAAACTAGAGAGGCTCCCGTAAATGCTCTCACGAGCCAAAAAAACACTTCGCACCGGCCACCGGGGTTTGCTTATTCACAAAGATAATGACACATTCTGTTACTTATTTACGCTTCAACTTTAAGTCTACTTTTATCGCACTTGTTTTGTTTTTGTTTCCGCATTATGTATAATTATCATATTTTGCTATAATTTGTTATTTACTCGGGAGTATGTAATATGGAGGTGAAGGTAGAAGCTGAAAGTATTGATATCACTCTAAGTTTACATGACGACAAGCCAACTGTTGGTATGTTTGCCTTGTTTGGTTGTTCTGAAGTTATATAAACTGCGCAAGGTGTTATCTGCCGTGAAAATTTACGGAAAATAAATAGGCCGGTAAAAATCTATATTACAGCCGCCACCTCAGATTGCTTCAGAATCAGAAGTGACTGAAATGGTTAGAATTAGTGTTGTTGTGCATGTTTCAGACTAAGTTAATTATAGGAAACTGCAAATAATTGACTATTGAGACCCGAGAACAAAGTTCAGTTTTTGGGTGAATTCCGTCATTCTAAAGATGGTTTTTTTTGATGGGCCTATAAAGAATAAAGGGGCTAAGTCTTTTTTGGGGAAAAACACGAAAAAACACTAGTGCTGCCACCTACGGAATGAAACACATTCTAAACTCAATAATACAAAAATAATTTTATAGCTGAATAAGCCGCATTAACAACCAATAAAACTAGCTAAAACAACTTAGTGATGCCACTTTGTGATTGAATATTATACCAAAAAAATTTAGAAAAAAATAAATAAGCTGAGTAAGCAGCAATGTAAATCCTAGATGAATACAAAAATGCCCAAAAGCACGAAAAGCAAACTGCCACCCCCCTGGGAAAAACAACGAACTGCAGATACTGAATAAGCAGCATATGAAGAACGACAGAATTAATATTATTGCTTATCCCCACTCAAAACTCCAAATTTATTCTCGGGTAGCACTATGTCACTCAATTGCAGTTTCCCATAACTAAAGTCTGAAACATGCATAACAACACTAATTCTACCTATTTCAGTCACTTCTGAAGCAGCATTAAAGCAAACAAATAACAAACCAGCCTACCTTGTTCTGCCGAAAAAGTAGCCCGACACACTGATAATAGACCTACTGCCTTTTGCCCAGAACGATGACATAATGCACCAGAAACGCCACGTACAAAACTGCAGCATCGTGCAGCTGCATGACCGACAATTAACATTATCGCCACAAACCGCCGCCATTATCAAACTCGAAACTATATCAACCACCAAACCACAACAGAAGCACGTGCTTATACAACAGACTAGACATACTGACACCGCCAAATGACCTAACGTGATCACATGATCACTCATATAGGCGGGCACTTGGGACGACATACGCCCACAAGGTCACGACGCACGCAGCCAACGTCAGTAAATAACATCTGGCTAGTGCTTGTTTGGAAGCAGGTTTTTTTCACTACTTACTTTTTTCACCAACAGGAACAAACTAACGTGACAGCTATAGCGACACCTAGCGAGAGTTGAGAACAAAAACAACGGATCGATATCTGTATAGACAATAGATAAGTCCAACAAAGTCACATATAAATGAGACCTAATATTAATGTATGAATATCGGCATGCAATTTACAGCAACAATTCAACACCGGTAAGTCTAATGCTAGTCAGAATTTGTAACAAAAACCAGCCATTGTCTGGTGCTTATAACATAGATTAATACCTAGGCCTATCATTAGGCCTATCTGCTGTGAATTTGCATCGAAACAAAGTACAGTAGAATAATTGCCAGTGGTATTTAGTACAGTATTATCATATTATGCAAGCAATAATAGCAAGTTAGCAACTTCTGTAGTCTGTAGGCCCAACTTATGTAATTGATCACATCACTGGTAAGCGGCCATGGCTTTTGAGGTGATGTATTTCAAAAATGTATAAACTATACGCAATGAGTCAAAAACACAGCACTAATCTTTTGTCTATATTTTCCTGGCCTAAAGTAACTACCAGATACGTTGCGTAAGGTTGGCAGCAAGTGTGGTGAAAAAATCAAGTTAAGTTTTCTCAACATGCAAATTTTTCACACCACACATAATTACCACTATTATAAGAGAACGACATAATGACGTGATTAACGTCACACAACTTAAATTGTGTGATTATTTGCTTATTTCTCAGCTTCAATATACATGTTTTCATACATCAGTTTTCACGGCATATATCCAAAAGTAAAAGGATGTTACCATTAAAATTCACGGAAAAGTGTACAACTTGCATGTTTCAGCATATAAATATTATTTGCCTGATTTACGCAAATCTGCCCCACCCCTAAAATCATGCTTAATTGGCAGTAACACACGAATTTATCTTGATTTTCATTCAGCATACAGTGAAATATCAACAGTCGTTAACGCATACATTGAGTTTAGATGAAATTCGACATAGGCAGTTGCCCATCTTTTGCATTTATAACCGTCATCAGTCTTTTTAGGCAGCTGATCTATCGCTGGAGTCAATGATCAGCTGAGCCCAGCATTCGATTAGCACACATTTTAGCCGGTCAGTTACTCAAATTTTGTGACCATGCTGTCTGTTGCAATGCCCCCACACTGTATAATTCACAGAATTTAAATCTGAACTTTTTGCAGTAAGTTTTTGAATTCAATGAACTCGGGCACATGGGAGTGCAGGTAAATGCCTAATTTCAGGGGTAGTGAAGATTTATGCAAATAAGGCAAATAATATTTAAATGATTGGCTATGCAAGTTCGGCCCTCTTTGTCTACAACATTCTGAAACTTTTGACATATAACACGCCTTTCTACAGGTAACCGTCGCTGAGTTATCAACGCTCAAACAGGTTCGGTTTTTTATGGCCCACCCTGTATAGCGTTCCTGCAGACATATTTAAGCTTGAAAACCTATTATGTTTTACCCATATTTCCAATATGCTTTTGGTGAAAAAAATTTAGTACTGTTGTTTGTTTTGTGTATTTTTCCTAAATTTTGCTTTGCTTTAGTGAAAGTGTTTTAATAATGAATGTGTGTTGACAGAACACCAGCAAAGTCATTCTGGAGAGAAACTGTTTGAGTGTGCTGTTTGCAACAAAAGATTCACGAAATCATCAACTCTTGTTACACACACCCGAATTCACACTGGAGAAAGACCATACAGGTGTGTCTTATGTGAGAAGGCATACAGTCGATCTACAGATTTGAACACTCACATGAGAGTCCACACAGGAGACCGACCGTATGACTGTTCACTGTGTAACAAGAGTTTCAGCAGATCCTGCCATTTGCAGACACATAAACGTCATGTGCACAACAACACAAGACCCTACAACTGTTTTCACTGTGGGAAGTTGTTTAAAACTAGTGGTGAACTGAAGTGTCATGTGCGTATTCACAGTGACGCAAAGCCGTATTTATGTAGTCACTGTTCAGACTGTTTCACGTGGCGTCACCAACTCGTGAATCATCTGCTGAAGTCACACAATGAAGGTATTTGGTTTACATGTCACATTTGTCAGAAGAAATTCAGCCGCAATGGTAATCTAAAGGTACATTTGCTTCGTCATGATGGTGTGAAGCCATATGTTTGCTTCGAATGTCCAAAGTGCTTCTGTACAGCCTTTGAACTGAGAAAACATTTCACTGCACACTCGGATTATAAATGTTTTCGCTGTGGTCTCTGTGGTAAATACGTCAAACGTAAACAAACGGTTGTAAGTCACTTCAAGAGATGTGCTCATAAACTGCTGTTTATCACTTCCCTAGCTACGGACAATGTCTAAACCATACAATGTCTAAACCATTCTAACCAGAAATAGAGAGAGAAACAGGAAACAGTATCAGACACTTGTGGAACTGTTACATTCAACGCTAGACCTAGGTCCTTGATAAGACAACAACAATGCTGATGATGAATCTATGTTAATGTGCATTTTTTTCTGTAAGTGTAGTTTTGATGTGTACTTGATGTAATTGCATGTTAACAGCTGATGTAGTGTACGTTGAAATGTGTCCATTATGCTTTGTGTATTAGTGTCTTTAGTATTAGTATTTTTTCTTAGTTCAGCTTTAAGCTGCGGTTTCCCATTTTCAGATTGAGCTAATTTTGCGGCAGCAGGGTATGCTGTGGGATCATTATTAGTAATAGTGTCTTCCAGTGATGTCTGATGAACTAAGACTGATTTGAAGGTGGAGCTGTGTCTTTCAGAATAGATAAGATAATAAATAATAATAATAATAAATAACAGAATAAGATAGATATAGATAGAATAGATGCAGTCAGTGGGAAACTGATGGCCATATTGTTATTGTCTTGGTTAATTCCAATGCAGTCACCAAAAATTACTAAACTTTCTGCTGCATAATGCACATACATTTTCAATGCAAATGGCATCCCCGTCAGGTTTTTGATAAGACATACACAGAAACAGAAACTCTACTTCCTTCACCTATAAAACCTCGTGTTTGGGCAGACATAGAGAACTATAGGGGCCTATGTATTGCAGACTTTGGCTGGTTGCTACGATATGGCTAGAAATGAACTGTAACTGTTTATCTAGCTGATTATCTTACAATTCAAGCCGCTACTGGCTATGACAACAAACGCCAAAATTGACGTTTTAAGATAATATATTGTAATAAACACACAATAATACGCAGTAACAGTTAGTCAAGTCAACTAGCTTCACATTATTTTATACGTAAAATGGCTGGCTATCTATACATTTAAGCGTTTTTTATTACGGCAAAGCAAGCAGCTTAGCAAGCCAGCATGCACACACGCCTGATGATGGCTGTCGTCAATTCAAATTCTCCCAGCTTCTGCCGCCGACGTTTGACATCCAGAGTATCTGTTGTGCTACAGCCTATACAGTTCCTGTTGCAGTATCGACCTTTAAGATGATTTTATCTGATCTAACTTGCGAGGGATTTCTAAGTCGAGAAAGTATATTTTGATTGCGCTGTTGAGGAATGAGATGATGGATAGTATTAGATACATGAGTCTAGTTGAGTCATTTAATTTTAAAGATGCGAGATAAACTATCTTGAACCATTCCGTCATCATCCCTGCTGATGAGTGCTGACCTGAAGCGGATTGCAATAAAATTTAATAAGTTCCTTCATGAGCAATGCCCGGCTCCTCCACAGAATTTAACAGAAATATGTTCACAACTTACTGAGTTATCTACTGTACAAACAGCAAACGGCCCCGAGTCACGGAGTCAGGCAGGCACAGACAGCGAGTCAGCGACAGTGACTGAAATCGAGAGATGTACCGAATGCTTTATCTATGTTTGTATCGTGCTGGGTTTTTTAAAAATATTTTTATCTATGTTTACATATTAGAGGTCAAGGATGTCGGACGTTCAAAGCAAGAAGACTGAGGTAAAAAGTGAAGAAGTTTCACCAGGTCGTCGAAATTTTCTACAAGTTGCCAGTAGAGCATGTTATAGATACTTACCCGCCATAGGATCTGCCAGTTGCCTGATTTTTACGACGGATATAACTAATCCAAGGATACTGCAAAGGTGGGCGATATTCAGACTTAATAAAGCTTGTTTTGCTGCTACGCTGTGTCTCCACGTCCGAAAGTCGGACGTGGATTCCCTGAGACTCCACGTAATCCACGTCCGACAGTCGCAACGGATACGACTTTCGAACGTTGTGACACTGCACAGTGCAGTGTTTCAACGTCCGAAAGTTGTAGGCTAAGGTGTGCAAATATGATTCGCATCGTACGAGTGCGTACTGCCGTACTAACTGTCTGAGGCGACGACCGCCTGCGACGCACGCCCTCAAGGCAGCGGTCAACTGACGCTTTCAAGTGAGTGAGTGAGTGAGTGAGTGAGTGAGTGACGCTTTCAACCTAGCAGAAACTAGGATATCACAAACACAATAATGAGCTTCACACCATTCATGCTCAAAAATTTAACATTCCTCTTCTTTAAATTCTTTCTTTCAACTTTTGCAAATCCTGAACGCTTTCACCCACAGCCTTTCTGCACTCAATTCATGCTCCAATGTTACACCTTGACTCGGGTGTACATCTATCACCACATAATTCTCTGAAATATGCTAAATTTGAACTTTAAGCCTAAACCTAACCAAATTGTGCCCTTAACCTTACCAAGGTACTAAACTGAAAACAATTATGCTAAGCTTTGCATGCAACGCTAGCGCAACTTATAGAATCTCTGACTGGCGGACGTAGAGCCCCGGTGAATAGCCGTTTAACTTTCGGACGTCAAGACACTTTGTTACTGATAATGTTGCAGTTTAGCCTCCTAAATTTGTGAGATATGTACAAGCTAGTATAGTATGTTGCATTATCATAAAGTAGTCATTATTTGTAGAGTGTGTGTAATTAAGCATCATTTTAGATTGTCTAAAATGCTGCTATTTTATTCATATATTTGGAAGCAAGGTGATATGTTCAGATTGCTGATCTGAGAATCTTGGACCAAAATTGATATCTTCAGATCAGTGATCTGAAAAATGTGTAAAAACTTATATGTTGAGATCGGCAATCCCACCACTCCAAAGATAGTCTGCCATAAGTGGCATCCTGCCATAAGGGTATGAGTCTGCGGTGGTACGAGCACTTATCGGTGCCAGATGGCCAACTGACAACCTCAACCCTAACAGGATATCATGGGTTACATACAGTATCAGTCAACTCCAATAGATTCACCAATGTTACATTGTTATTATGGGTGTCCATCTATCATCATGGAATTCTGTCATATGCAGTAACCCTATTTCAAGCCTAACCCTGATATTAAGTCCTTAACCCTAAACTCTAACACTTACCCTAACTATAATCATAACTGTAACCCTAATAAAATAATGATAAATCTTACTGCATTACGCATAACATTAGCACCCCTTCAAGAATCTATTTGCATATTGTGCATGGTGACACATCCAGAACAGCGATCTAAAAACCTTGGACAAAAAGTGATACCTTCAGATGAACAATCTAAAAGGTGTGTAAAAATTGGTACTCTCAGATCGCCGACCTAAACATACAATTGTTGAATTTGGAATGCCTTCAGATTCACATTAAAGGCCAAACTGTCGCATCAATTTACATAACTGTTGTAAAGCACCAATTGGCTTTATCAGATGCTAATGTGTCAATATTCATTTATCTTCTGCTTGCTAATATGTCTTAATACCCTAAAAATAACATTTAAAGTACTCACTTTTCCCTTTTCATGGCTTTGGCCATTTTTGGAAATGTGACATCATGTACAGGAGGGTTGCTAACTAGCTTTATTGCTTTGAGGTTAAGTGTAGCTTAATTTATGGCCAAATAGCCTCAAAAAGGCCAATTTTTTCAACAATAGTTAGCCCACTAAAAAAGCCACAATATTCGAGCACTGTTAATTTTGCTAACTGCACACCTCTAGTAGTGAACAGATAAACAATGGCATAATTTCTGATGTTACCTATGTGCCATTACTTGTACTATAAATTGACATTATTCTGAGTAAAAGCGATGGATTTACTGTGTTTTCAATGCAAGTGTCAGTTTGTCAACAAAGCGTTCTGAATGTGGCGTCATCAGTTATTGTGACACATTCGGGTGCATATTTCTCTGAGAATTACTTCAAAGCAATGTTTTCATTTCATTAGGTCAGCGTATTATTAATTAGTGTTGCATTTTACACATGTTTAGCCAATATCTTTTTTTCATGCGACTTGGACTTTAAGTGCTTCAGCATTGAGCATAACTTGGTCATATCCCATGGTCCAAACTTGTCTTCCCATTCTTGCTGTCAGCTGTATAATCAGTATCATGTCATATGTCTTAATTGTGTTGGTTTGTGCATTGTTTTTAGCATATTTGCTCCACATGAAGAGCTGGTGTCGAAGGTACTACTGTTAAACTCACTTGTTGGTCTGGGAGTGTACTTGTACAGTCGCCATCACATGCAGTTGGCAAGTCCATCATGGCAGATCATATACTCAGTTGGTGGCGCAGTGATGTTTAATCTTGGCAATGTCATGTTCTGTGTAGTCACCAGGGTGTTACTGCCACGCTTTGACGCCCTACGCACAGTTTTCGGTGTGGCTTCTGGTGCAGTGTTTCTGGCCATCGTGGGCCGATATTTGCAGTTTGTTGATGATAATCTTAGTAGTATGACATAGCCATGACTTATTACAGATGTATGAAGCTGTTGATTTGCTAACTGGTTAACTGAAATGCCTAACCGGTTAACCAAAAGTGGTGGATACAGAAAATAAAATATATATGTATTGTGACTTTCTGACAGTACACACAACTAACTCAAACTCCATGTATATATTCTTCCACTTATTATGGTTAGTAGTGACTATAGCATGAGTTTTTAAAAACTGAGTGTGGTAAATGGAAAAACTACTTAGTTGAAGTTGGTTGTGCCAGGTTAATAGGTTCACATATGTTTTGTTATTTATGTCCACCATTATAGGTGGATCTGTAGGTTAATTTGCTAATGCGTTAACTGTTTGTTATAAATGTACAAAACATCAGTCTATAAGTAAGTAAGTAAGTAAGTAAGTATGTGAATATTTAAAGTGCACAATGTCAGCCAGTGGCTGAATCTGAGGCACTTGGCTATACACTTATTAATGGCAACATTGAAGAACTCACACATCGAAAACAGCAAAAATCACAGAAGATGATATTGCCCGCATCACACTGACAGTGTGTCAATGTGCTGCTGAATAATATCACCTTTTGTGATTTTTGCTGTTTTCGATGTGCAAGTTCCTTAATGTGTCCGTTAACAAGTGTATAAACTGATGTTTTGTTCATTTATATTTGCTGTTTTATTACTAAAATACTGTTTTCCTACAGGTGATCAGTTACAAAGATATTGCGCTTCAGATATTTTTTACAGTAGCTAAGCCGCTTGTAACTGTTACTTACTACCTATACTAATGGTGTGAACGAAGCAGACGACACGCATCAGGCATGACGTCACTGCTGGCCTGCATTGCTGATAAAATTAAAAATTAGTTAAACAAAATTCTTTCTATATCCACAAAATGGTCATATAAATAAACAAACTAATATTGCACGCATCACCTGCTTAATATAGGCCTAGGCCCAGAAAAAACTCCAATAATGCTAATTTAATTGATCGTATTATTGCAGTTATTTGACCGTTGTGTAAAGTGGCCGACCACAAACGTTTATAAAGTCAAGTCAAACTACAGTCTGAGCCCATTTCGTAGTTAACCGAGTTCTAGCCAATTTGTGGCAAAAATTCTACAAATTTCGTTGCCATGGCAACGAGAGTCAATGATGGTAGACTTACTAAAATTATTTATTTGCTCCACCCTCAAAACTTCTTGTTAGATGCAAGAATCTCGGAGATATCTCGTACATTATGGCGAGTTATAGCCCATTTTGTCCCAAATTTCGTTCCCATTGCAACGAGGGTCAGTTGGGGCAAAATTTGATTGGCAGCATTCGCTGGCCCATCCGTGAAACCTCCCCCCCCTATAAACGCAAAAATCTCGTAGATATCTCTTACACAGACCGAGTTATGGCCAATTTTGTCCCAAATTTCGTTGCCATGACAATGGGAGTCGGTCGGGGAAAATGCGATTGGCAGCATTCAATGGCTTATCCCCGAAAACCCCCCTATAGAAGCAACAATCTCGCAGATATATCTTATACAAGCTGAGTTATAGCCCGTTTGTCACAATTTTCGTTGCCATAGCAACAGGGAGGGTCTGGGGTAAAATTGAATGACAGACACTATTAGATTGGCCATCCCTGAAAACCATACCATAGAACCAAAAATTACGACTCTATTTTATACACAGCCAAAGTTATGACCGTTTAAAGAATTGTTTAATTTTCCCTATAGGCGCCATTGTATTTTTTTCGATTTTTTTTAATAAATACGTTAAATATTAAATTTTAATTTTCTAACCCCCAATAGGCACACCCTTGCCTGATACCCGCATCGTTTGAGCCATTGCATGCAAAAATCCACTGAGGGGTCTGACTTGTAGGTGCGTGGAAGAAAAAGGTATATGGCTATAAAAATTTGTGCACGTATTTCACCTTTTTGCCGAGAAGCCCCCCTTGGGCAGATTTACATGAAATTTCGCATGAGGGGTCATCTAGCTGACGTAATCAACCGTGCCAAATTTTGTCTCAGTTGGGTCAGGGGTTTTGATTCTGTAGGGGTCGAATTTTTGGCTTCCCCATAGGAAAGAGAAGTCGCCGTTAACACATGGCTTGAACTACCATTCAGCCTGTGATCGGTTTATTGGTTAACCGTGCACATGCCTATAGCCTGTTATTAGTTGCGCTATTGCTAATTTGTGCATGGCACATTTTGTTTCCATTGCTGTTGTAGCAGTTCTTGTTAATGTTTTAAACACATTGAAAGTTATCAGTGTTAGACAGTGTTTTAACATTTGTAAATTGCTGTAACGGACTCTGGCCTGAATGGCCCTGAAAGTGTTGGCATAATTTTGCACCCACCAGCAGAGCGCTAGAATAGGCCTAATTATCAACCATTTGCTCTACATAATGTGTTGCAAAAATTTTATAGTAATAACTTGAAGGAAGTACATTGTTAAAACATGTTTGCTGATTTGGAGCATGTTGTGAAAAGGGTACTTTGTATTCACTTGCAATAGATAGCATTGTATTAATATGTTTTGATTTGTTTTGATGAATTTGATGTTGGATTTGTAGGCCAGTTATATGATAATTGTGCCATTTGAACTTGACGTAATAAATAGCCCTTGAAAATGTGATAGTCCGAAAATGGGCAAATTTACTTGCAGGTTACTGAGTGTTATTTTCAATTTACTTGGCCTTTCAGAAGTTTGTTGTTTGACATCTTTGTGTTTGTATTTGTAATTATAGGCCTACTATTTACGCATTTGCTTTTTCTTGTTTTATAGATATCTTTATTTCGCCTTAAGGGCAGCCACAAACACAATTAAAACTGTAACAAGACAAGCGCACACACAAAAAGAAACAGATTAAAAAATAAAAGAACCGTAGAATGCAACCAAACACACATAGGCCAACATCCACACACCTGTCAACTACACATAAGCCTATGCTAAAAATAGAGTTCTGAACATGCATTAAAAGCAGATTAGAAAATTGACAATCACCAGACAACCGTTCAATTGAGATAGACAAGGATAAGCTGCATATGTAATTTTCAGCATTGAACGTAGATTTCGACGGTCCAAGTCTCGATTTTCTACGTTCAAGAAACGGCGCACGAGGGCATCAAAGAGCGGTACCCCCGTAAAAGTCGCGGCGAAATGGCTCTAGACTGACAGTTTGCGAACAGGAACTACTATAGGTTTTCGCGCGTCTCGTGAGCGATAGCTCAAATTTCTTGTGTACTACGGTATTGCTATCAACCATTACCGCACTGGATATGTTTAGGCCTACTCCGTTCAGTTCACGTTTAGAAGCAACAACATTTTGTATAGCCTGTATGAGACTACAATGTAACAACTCCAACGTAAAGATGAACGGTGAAACAGAACATTTCATTACATGCAACATGTCCAGTTATTACAAATACAGGCCGTAGGCTACGACAACAGAAAGTACACTGTGTTCCAGAACAAAAGAACCCAGTTCAAGACACTTTGCTTTCACCTATACAACTTTACCAAACTACAAAAAACGTTGATGGGCAACATTTCGTTCTTTAAGATAAATATTTAACTTATCGTCATTATACTTAAAAAATTATCTCAGTTTTACTTCGTTTGCTGGAAATACACCGTATTCTGCAAAATAAAACTACAAAGTGGACACTTTCTGAGACACAGTGTAGTTACTGAAAGCCGATCTTATTATTTTCGTCATGGCTACAGAACAAGTCGGAATTAACCAACAGGAAAGTCGAGACGGCCTGTCGAGTAACCCAACCGTTGTGACTGAAATCTTAACAAGCGAAGTTGTCGGCCCAATGCCGATAGGAATGCGGCCGTCCGCCTAGGACACACGGCACATACAGCATTTGCTTAGTTAAAATTTCAATTAAAAGTACACTTTTACAATGCCACCGCGCATGTCATACCTTCATATGCGTCGTTTTCTTATTTGACGTTCGATCTTAAACTTGATTTCTGACGTTTTGAAATGAAAATCGGCGGACCAGTTAGGCTTCTCCAGCCCCGGGAAACGTCAACACCGATTTTGACATTTTTCCAGCTTTTTTGCTTTCGAGTAATAGGAACCCGTACGGGACAGACAGACAAACCAATGGACGGACGGGCAAACAGCAAGACTCGCAGTGCGGCTTATTTGATCGGCCGAGTAACGAAACTGCTATAGGATGTTTCGTGCACGGACCTATAAATATTCATACTTCCATTGTGTTTCGTGTAGGGCCGAATTCCCAACTGCAGCAAATTATCGCAACTGCGTACGCGAACTCATAACAACAATTAGCGAACAAAATCGTAAGTAAAAAAGCGAATGTGTAAATAACGAAGATATTATATTAATACAGCAATTATGTAGATGTCACATATTCGTCGGTAGGTGGCTGACTGGTGTGATTATGAACGCGCCACTCGCATTAGGGTTCTCACACATGGTGCGATAAAATACAATAAAATACAACAAAAAGAACTAAAGGCGCGTACACAGCCAACAAAATGGAGAGAACTGAAATGAAATGATATAGTTCTGTTGTTTCGATTCATTTTAAACCTATTTCAGTTCAGTTCATTTCGTTCGCTGAGTACGCATCTTAAGAACTACTGAAAACGGTCGACGTAGACTCCGTTTACCATTGATCTCACAAGAAAACGTGGCGCTACAAACTTTGCAGAGAAGTTTTTTTCCTTTGTTATTTTTTATTGCATTCACTGCAATAAAACGAAAAAATGCTTTATTTTACTTTATATAGATTATTGT
>Ga0209454_1000643_pt1 | contig 18945 bp, 13 predicted proteins | sample WorMetHERISLAND1_2_FD_187400 | JGI IMG/M metagenome (GOLD analysis project Ga0209454, IMG submission 187400) | Marine gutless worms symbiont microbial communities from Max Planck institute for Marine Microbiology, Germany - Olavius geniculatus... | ecosystem: Host-associated > Annelida >... | reverse complement strand
GCCCCGTCCCACCCCGTTCAGCCCTGGCCAGGAATAAATGGATTAACAGCGATCGGTTCGACTTCACCACAATAACAGAGCAGCTCAACAGCCACTCGGAGATGTACATCATGTCGCACGTCGCAGCAGCAGCAGCTCAACAGAGTCACTTGCCAATCGCGCTCAAAATGCAAGACCGGAGGAAGACCAAATTTGTTAGCAAAAAATAACGTAAAAACAAAGCCAGAGTGCAACGTTTCACACTGACCACTTTTTTAGTAAGACTCGCTTTTCTACTCGTTTCTGATCTCGTTTTTTTTCCGGTCGTGCATTTTGAGACATTCAGTTGCCCGATTTAGAGCCGGTTTGAAAGCGGTTTCAGGTTCCTAACCGGTCAGTTAACTAATCAGTTGCGTAAGAGAGTTACGTTACGTAAGAGAGCTGTTTAAAACGCGCTCAAAGTTGAGCTTTCAGTCAACGTAAACAAATGATTATTAGCTAACCAAAAAAAACCGAAAAAACCGGCCCTTAGACAAGAAACAGACAGAGACACAGAGCGTAAGTAAATATAGACCGACCAGCGTCGCTGTTGTTGTCGCCGAGGCTGTGTGAAATGCCCGGGTTCGACTGACTGTGAGGTCTGGACGTGTCGTCTGACCGCGTCGACTGTACGTCGTCTGGCACGTGGTAGCCCGAGTAGCCGCCCAACGACGGAGAACGCTAACACACACAGAGACACACAGAAATGTATAAAAAAAATCAAAAATGTAGTGCAATGCACAGAACAACGGGCGACACGCCATGACTAATGCATCAAAATAGTGGCGTTGTGTATTTCTTACAATTTTTGCTCTTCCTGTTATGGTAGGACTGTTAAACAAGCATGTGTTTTTTTCGCCGTTGCATTCACTGCGGAAATGCGGACGAAAACGGAATAAAATTTCAACCTCTCGTCGACAATAAATCATAAAAATACGGCATACATCAGCGGGCTATGTCCACCACCGTCACGACGACACATACTTTGAGTCATGCGCGTAGCGTGTCAGTGAAGCGTCAATGACGCATTAAACAAATTACGAGCACCGTTCAATGCGGAGAAAGCGTCTATAAGGCAGGTGCAGTCGTAAAATAACCCATCTCGCCGAGCTGACTCCAAACATGACGTCAACGCAACTCGCAAAAAATATCACTACAATATATATCTGCCAAACAAAAATATGACCTATACTTCATCATCCTGAGCCAAAATTAACCTCTGACGCTGTGCGGATGGAATATTGTGGCGAATGAAAAATTGTACAGCTGAACTTTCAAATGTCACAAGTTACATTGTGACAATCGTTTCTAGATTTTCCTAGAAACGACCTAGAAGTTTTGTAAACTAGGCCCCACCGTCCCAGTTCTGCACAGGCAATACCGTATACCGATATAATCACGAACTTTCAGCCACGATCGGACTCCGATTATATAGTACACAAATGGAAAGACAAGTGACACCGGGGTTCAAAAAACTGCGTCGTCATCAATAGGCCTACGTTTTTAACAGTCCGTCAACAGTGACGCTAGGCTGTCAACTGCACGGTCCTCATCAGTCAACGTGATCGCGCATCATCACTCGTCCAATCAACCTGTATCCCGGCAGTTAAATGTGCCATGAACCCCTTGGATTAGGAAGTCCATGACTGTGCAAGACCGAAGTGACTCTTGCGTGCACAGAATGTGACCAACAGATTCAAACAGGACAGTTACAACACTGTCCGCGGGTGAATTTGAGCCGCTGTTTGCGGGTGGCGCTGACAACTTGACACCAAGCATACCGCCGCCCGGTGGTCGTGTCGTCCACTTGAACATGGCGATGAAACGACCACGACGACTACGACAGTGGCAGCGCCGCTCTGCCATTTCATCGCGGCCGGCTGTGTATCGTCTAGGATTTCCAGTCCATGCTAGACCTGGCCACTAGAACCAGGGCGGCGGCGGCGGGGCGTTGAGACTTGACTACCAGGCGCTCAGATCGACCGACCGACCAGGTGGTATGCGGAGAGAAGCCGACGGACCGACCAAGCGGGAGGTCTGCCTTCTCGGCCCGGCGCCCTGACAGCACACATGATTAATGGCCTCTCAACAAATTCCTTCAGAACCATCAAGGGCTGGCTGGCTGCGATGCGAGCGGCGATACATTCTATCTGTTGCAGCGGACGAGAGCGAGACTGAGCGCAGTGGGCGGGATGCCTGGATGCACAGCCAGCAAGCCGAGCTGAGCCTTCCTGGTCGTCCTGCGAACCGCCGCCGGCGTGGCAGTAACTCAGAGCGTTGCCGACGCCCGACCCGACGAAATGCTTCCTCGCCGCAGCCGTCTAAAAATACAATTCGTGCACGTTTGGAACGCGCGACAATCTCTGCCTAAAGAGTCTAGCGTTATCATCCATCGGTACCATACACCCAGCACCCAACATGCCGCATACAGCACGTTCACCTAGACGGCCAAATCTAACTGCAGAAAGTAAGGAACAAAAATAATACGCCTTGAAAATTCAGGACCACCCGCAAACATCGAGAATATCGCACGGTATTAAAGCTGCATGCTTGTACCATTCTGCTACCAACGATTCGATTACTATTTCTTGTCACTTAATTAGACTTAATGTTTAGGCTATACTGCTATTGACTTTGGGGCGTGCGTTACAACGAATGCAGCGAAAATGAAAAAAAAATAAAACGTATGCACAGAGTACAGAGAGAGTTAAATGCAGACCAAGGAAACGACCAAACATGCAGGCCAGCGCGAAAACCGACCGCGTGAGGTCACGACAAATGACCGAGACGGTGAGCTCTGTCGTGCTGGACCGGCGTATAAGTAGCTAGTTAAAAATAGATGTGCAGGTTCGCAAACGAGCGACTGAGTGTCTAGACTGTATACTCGTACAAACCCGCTATACTTCGTGTCCTTGACATACAGTCACTACTCGCCGTGCTCAACCTGTTAGCCTGTCTGCGTCTTAATTGCAGATTATATACGAACGTCGCCCACCCGGTTTTTATCCGGTTTCCCGTATTGTTTCAGTTTTTCTTCTATAATGACGTTCGTCAGCCACGCTCCAAACTCTGTTACTACTCTATTTTTTGATTCTCTAAATCCAGGCACTTGTTTCAGTTCTTTCATTTCAGTTACGCTAGAATAGTTTTTTTCAGTTTATCTGCTAAATAAAGCTGGCAGCTAATTGCTAGAAAGTTTTGCAGTGACAGTTCTATTCGTATTCGTCTGACGAGCAGCAAAAAACTTATATAGACGACTTCAGCTATAGACCTAACTGCAGTTTGGCTCAACACTCGCTAGCAGAATGTGCACGGACTCCTATCATCTAGAGCTAGTATTTAGAAGTTTGTGGTATAACCAGTTTGCTCTGGTCACAACCTGTGGCACTGATAGTAAGCGAGTAAAGAAATCTCTCAATAATCCACTGTAATCGAAATCAAACGCAGGGTAGACCGAACTTTGAAAATGGCAAAATATCAAAAACACTGACTCAAAAATGGACAACAGACTACTTGTCAGAGTGTATTACACATGCATCCGTAATAATTGATTAAGCCTATTTACTTAGTATGTTGACAGTTGCTGAGCCAGATAACGTGCGAAACAGACCAGCAAGAAAGCAGATATTCACTAATAGGCTACGGCCAAGTTGCGACATTTCGTGGACGTCTGCATCCCATTCTCTCCTTACATTTCACTGTAAACACCACGTCACTATGTCGATATCGATAAAATAATGTTTCCTTTTGTGTCGGGCGCAACGATGCACAAACGTCCGTCCGTTGTTGCCAGCATATTTTATTAATATGTCAAATAACGGAGCAACAACGGGCGGCTGCGCTGGTTGTTGTGTCAACGTAAACGCGACAACGCAGCAACGGCAACCACCTGTGGACATTAAACTGCCCGAGGAAAGATTTTTTTTATTTCAAGCTGTGTGCGTCTGGTCTGGCCGATCGTCTCCACTTTCATGCCAGGCTTTCACTCCGTGTAGGTCTGTCTGGCGACCGGTACAATTAAACACATGCTCGGCCCGGCCGGGCCCCGGCTCGACCTGACTTCGGCCCTGACGCTCAGTCGAAGTGCATCCAGCAGTCAGCCAGTCGCTGGGCAATGGTCGCCACTCGCCACTCGCTGCTGAATCAGCCACGTACACCGTGCTGATAAACAAACCGAACGGAACCGCTCGGTCGCAAAACAGCTGCCGCAGTATCGTTCCCTTGCTACGGCTGCTATACCGTGCTTAATGCTGATGCCAGCGGCGCCAACTGAAAACAGCTTGCCAACGGAGAACCATGCAACATCTTCCACATGGTTTCCTATAGGCGATTAAACAGACTAGTCCACCTGACTGATGATGATCAGGTAAAAGATAACGCTAAAATCAGTCCCACACTCGAAGTTTCCAGATTAATTTCCCAGCAAACATCCACAACCATGATTCATGAGCATATACGGTCAATTCTCGAATCAGCCTTATATCGATGCCACAAACTGCAATGCAACTGCTATGAATCGTGCACGTTGAAGTTAAGACTGAAAACAGGAGCAATACAGTAAACGTTCAAGTCCTAGCGTGGCCCAGTCGACTACTGCAGTGGCCGATGTGCGCAGTCGAATTGTCACGACAAACGGCGTGCACGGAGAAAAATCCGACGCAACGCGTGCGAAAATTAGCAGCAGCAGCAGCAGCAGTAGCACTTCAGAAACTATTAAAGCAAAACGCTCATCACTCGGTCGAAGGCTGGAAGTAGACGAGAGACCTGAGCCAGTAAGTGGCTGAGTGTGGGGATCACGAGAAAACGGTAAAACAGCGAGGCTCAGTGTTGGTTCACTTGGTTGTTATAGCTGGAATATCATCTGTTTATCCTTAGCCGATACCCATTACGACCAGCCGACTGTAGGCCTACGTGTATCCATGCGCTCAGCAGGTCCAGCCGGCGCCCGATGTACCACCGCCCTGTCCGTCTAGAGCTCGCTCCAGCGGTCCAGCCACGACAGAAACAAGATGATGAGCCGCCCACCCGTACGCCAACTGCTCAAAACTTCGACGGTCGATATTATGTATGAACGATGAATTTCCAAAGCCTGTCGCTGATACTGAAATTTGCATAAAAAGTCTGGAGACTAAATTTCCCGCGTAGCTGCTTATCTGGGTAACTTTATGTTCACATCGTGACGTTGACCTTCAATTTCTCCACACGCTTTAGTTAGTGGGTAAATATTACCACCTAGTTCAGTGTAGAGACTATGCATGCAACTTTCTGCAACTTTGTTGCTGGGTAAAACCCTATTCAGTAGCTTGTCTTGTAATCATGACCTTTGACCTTTTGAAATAAAAAAAAATCTAAACTGGCGGAGAGACAGGCATATAAGCAGGATGCATTGCGTGATGCAGCCTTCTATAGGATTATCGCGTAAAAAATCAAAGCGAGAATGCGTGTTGGGCCTGCTCCGCTATACGCGTACGACCTATGGTCGACCGACCCTGTGCCATCGCCGTAATAATGAAAGAGAAAGAAAGAGAGCTCTACGATAGCACTTGCAAGTGAGTCAAAATCTGATCAGTTCAGCAGCTCGTCTCGGCATGGATCCATCGCACACTGGCGCGTACGGTTCTGGAGGCCCTGAAGCCACATCGCCAGCCAGTCGCCAAGCTAACGTTAAGCGGCGTTAGTGTTTATCAACGGTCGGTCGGTCAGTCGGTTTTGATATCAGTGTTTAATCTAAGCGCTACTGCAACGCCGTACAGTAACGGCAGGTCATGTAACTAGGCCTATGCCGCTGACCTGCCGGTCATATAAGCTTTCACCGAACTTGCAACCGTTTGATATCGACAGACGCAAACTCTGCATAACGTTGCACTGAACACTTTTTCTACTGTATTAGATATATGTAAACGTAAAACACTGGGGGAAATGAATCAGGTAAATAAGCACTGGCTATTCAGTTGATTGGTCGCTAGTCTGAAGCGGCTCAAGTCCGAATTTATTTAGGTACCCTTCAGTCATAGCCAGGGGCCGCCATATCCAAGGTTCACCATAACCATGGTCCGTCATAGCAAAAATGCAATTTATTCCTGGTCCTAATCCTATCACTAACCCTAACCTTAACCCTATCCTTAACCCTCTCGCTGCTCAAAGTGCGAACTAGTGCCTCTTCGGACTTTCCCGTCACCATACGGCAGCGTTTACAACCAGCTGAGACGCTAGGAATGACTGACGACTGATATGCAGACGCCTCGCATCGGCAAGTTAAGAGCGGCAACCGTTCGCACGCATCTGTGCAGCACGCATGCCGACCGGTTTGATGCTATCATGTGGCTGGCTCTATATCGACACATTACTGGACTGATTCGGTCGAGCGTGAACGCCCCTAGGCCAGCAGCAGTCAATAGTGCTAACTGCTAACGTATGCCACCGCTATGCTGCAGCACTTTATTATCTCGCCCCATTCGGCTGCTGTGGCCCGCCATCCACGGCGACAAAAGGCAAGCGGCACTGCAGGACGCGCCTGCGCGCTTGTCAGGTAATCATTACCGAGTCACATTCAAAGTCGACGATCGATTCAGGCGCGCTAGAAGTCATTAGCCGATATAATGCGTCGGCTCGCCGTGCATCGCAGCGGCGGCTCGCCGGAAAAGTCAATGCGGCAATGAATACGACGACGGAACTGCAGGGTCGGTGGTGTGGAGGGCACTTGAGTCGTTCGTCGTAATGGTGGATGAATTCCCACCCCGAGCGGGCACAGGAGGCCAGCACCAGCACAGCGCGCGGTGGACTGATGTCAAAGTAAACCACCAACACTGCGACACGGCGCCGCGGTCGATCACCAGCTGTGCACGGAAGTATCCGCTACACTTCAGAGTCCGACCGACCAGCGAGCGACACATCTCCCGCCATAGCATCAGGACTCCTGCACCCGGTCGCTCGCTCGCTACGTCAAGCGGCCGACTGCATGCAAGCATTCCAAACTTACTGCACGATTCCAGCCCTGAACGTAGACGAATGATCCCACACTGCATGCAGGCCTACTACTCTGAAACTTGACATTACGGCTGTCTGCAGCCTTGGCGACAAACTGTTTTTAACTTCATAGCACACTGATTAGTTCAGCAAATGGTTCTGCTATAACGGATTACTAAGCTATTCCTATATCACGTGTCACGACGCCTTTAAAGTGTTATTTTCGACGCTATCTCTCAAGCTGAACATTGTTGCTATACTAACCAAAAGTGTTACAACTAGAAAACGCATTAGTGCAAAGCGACGCCAACTGCGCAAGTAATCAACGCAATCATCGACTATAGCATTTACTTCTCATTTTCAATTCAGTGCACAGTGACACTGGTGAATAGGGGCCCACTGTTTGACACGACACGTACAGCTGGCATCTTCTAGTTGGCCCATGCGGGTACCTGCACCATGGGGTATAGCTAAACTGCAACATCGCCGGCGTGCATTGAGAGGACACACACAGCTGCCACGGATGCATGGCAGCCACTCAGCAACACGCTGTGCGCTAATGTGCTTAAAATTACAAGTCAGAAAAACAGCATGAAAAGTGCATCGACTTCCACAGCTATATAACGTTCACTTTCGGCAGCGAAGGTCATTAATGCCAAAAGTTCAAATCGCATATTTTAAAAAAATGCAAGCACTGTAATAAGTGGAACAAGTTGGTAACGTTAAAACAACCTATGCATCGCAGACCGTGCATCGTTTACCACACTTATGCCACGGTTGTCGAGGGTCAGTAGTGTGAACCAGAACTTTCTTTAATCTGAACGCGATGACTTGACCCGTGAAGTTATCAATCCTTCTTCCACTGCAGACATATATAGTGCTAGAGATCATAAGCAGTACCTGTGTGACAGTGGAATAACAGTTTCGTAGGTCAAGGACACGAATTTTGACCATTACTAGTCAGCTTCAAGTGACTGATTATAGCATGCAGAGAATGGCGTGTTGACGCTGGCATACCTGGTCGTGTGGGCCGGGGATGTCTCCAGGCACGTGTCCTGGATGGTAGGCGCCAGGACTCATGGCGGACTTGCTGATGCTGGACAGTCCACCGGCACCGCCAGCACCGGACGTAGACGCCGTGTCTCGCTCGTCGACCACGAGATCGATCGGCATTTTACCCTTCAAACAGCTGATGTATCGATGACAGAAGTTATCGCAGAGTTCGTGCACCTGCACAGACAGCATCAACAACCACTACATCATATATACCCCAATCACACCGTGGTAAAATCAAACAGCAGCACGACAACAGGATGGTGTGCGTCTTTTCCAGGGCACTCTAAGGTGGGCCAAAAAAACTCGGATTATTTTTGAGCGTTGACAACTTGGCGACGACTACGGGTAGAGAAGCAGGCGTGTGATATATAAAGCTACCCAACGTATAAACAGCCCGGTTTAATATGACCCATTCTGCATCAATCAGTACCTTAAGCTACGTTGAGTTAGTTTTGAGTCTTGTACTTGTAGTCTGGAGAAAAACAAAGTGAAATATGTACCACGTGCAGTTATGTGCTCAGTTGGTTTAGTAGACCTTACATCATTCTGCTTCAGTCATCAGTCTGTCTACATTTCGTCTTCGTTCCTAAGTAGATAACTGAAACTAAGTACGCTTGCTGATCATATACGTCAATAATCTCTAAACGGCTGAGAATTGGAACTGGGATGACAGCAAACAGTTGCACGTGTGCGTGGATGGATAAAAGCAATCACGTGCAGTGATTCCCGCGTGACTTTCTATAGGTCCGCAGCATGGACGGTCCGGGCTCGACTCGACGGAATACAGTGTATATACACTACACAGACAACATGGCTCATGACTGGACATCATGAAACTAATCTGTCGCGGTTGACCGTGTTTGCATTCATTCAGTTGCATAATTCTGGCCGGTCGCGCTGGTCGTCGTCCCAGTTCCGCAGAACTGCGTCATCGTTTCCCCCAGTCCTCCTCGGAGGGGAGGGTTCTCCTCTGCCCCTCACCCCTCTCTCAGCGTTGTCGATGATAGTTGCAGTTGGTGGTTTCGTCGAATGGACGGGTGACGTTGGACGGCGTGACACGGCGGTGCACTGATGCTGGCTGGTCGAACCGAGACATTGACGCGCCATTCCAGTCTCACTCACTCACTCCACCGGGCATCCCTGCGCCACGTCGGAATCCCGACACAACGCCGACCGAGGGGGTGGGGAGCGAGAGAGCAAGGGGAGATGAGAGGAAGGGTTGCGAGGTCGGACGAGGTGATCGCGTTCGCATTAATGACCGTGCCGGTAATGACTGGCGTGATAATCCCAGCAATAGGCTGGCAGGCAAGCCGCGGCTACACACACGGCTACAGCAACTGACGTTGTTTGGTTCCACGAACAACTGCGTCAAGCGCCCCATGTCAGGGCAGATGCCTGCCAGTGCCAGCCAGACCGACCGACTACCGTTTACTAATTCCACCCGATCGCTGGCTCGCTTGCTGAGTCTTTGTTTGACACCCAGCAAGTCGCTATACTGCGTATGTTTGACACGCTAACAGCTCAGTGCAGTGCTCTTTAAGTACGCACGGCGAAAACGGAATGTGCTTCGTTGGCAGAGAATGGATGGGGTGACTGACTTACAGTAAAGCAGCTGATAACCGGGCTTTTCAGAAAATCACACCCTGACTTCGCCATCTGACATGAACAATATACTATTAGCCTTGAAGAACTGTATATAGTTCTGTTATTCTGGCAGACAACTGTGATTGACTGAGTGAAAGCTTGTGGTTTCTTGCTGCAATCAGAATAACGCTGCAGATGTTCCTATATGCAGGTTGTCGAACACGTGCAAGTCGAAAACTTCAAATGACGCCGCGCATGCCGTCCTCACATATCACGGCGACTATACCTCGAGCACGTAGTACATTCAGCTATTATTGAGTCCATGACTACTGTGAAAGCTTCTGTATGGATCAAAGGCACGGCTTACTGAATGCACAAACACATAAATGCAGAATAGCATTGAAATAAAAAAATGACGACCGTCCACAGTTTGGAAGTAAATTTTGACCAACAGTTTAAGACACAGTATTACAGTAGTTCTCTGTTGATCTCAAGTGGGGATATCTCCGACATCACAAGTGACGTCAGAAACAGAAACAAGTTTTCGACTAACAGACACAGACAGCAGATCTAACACGGCAATTACTGCAACTACAAAGCCACGAGCAACAAGGAGGTTTTCAGACACACTGTGCAGCTATAAGCAGTGAGATACATAAGCCAGGCAAGCTGCGTTACTATGTATATAGCCTCCAACACGGCTGATCACAAATAAACAGGCTGGGCACTGCTGAGGTTATGGCGTAGTACATTTTACTTGTCCATAATAAGCGCAAATCGGTCGTGTAATTTTGCTGGTGACTGTTAACATGCATTATCAGCCAGCAGGATGAGCGACACGACTAAGTCTGTAATGACGCTAGGTAAATACTAGCGCATAATAGCAGCAGCTGCGTTTATATGCTGTACCCTGCCAATGCGGCGAATACACATAACACAGCTGATACTGTTGATAAAAACAGACAGAGAGACAATAGTTTTCATACCTTTTCCAGCTCGAGAAGATGAAACCGCAATACTTGAATAGCTTGAATCATCTACAGCAAGCAAAACAGTAAGGACATCCACAAACAGTCACACATGCAATTGCAGGCCTAATAAGCTTGTAGTTCAGTAACCTATCGAGCTGAAATTAATAACCGTAAGAACATGCTTGCGTGACATTCTTACACTGTAAGAATATCCATTTGCAGTCAAATTCTAGCAGCATTCCGGACGAAACAGAAAGCTGGGAACTAACTGCCTTACAAATTTAACTATACACTAACTGATAATGCATTGTCTGATACTATGTGAATGCTGGATAGCTTTACACTTACTGAACGAATGGAATTCTATCAAGTAGAATTGGAAAGTTAAGTGCTAATCCATCTGTATCCTGGTGTAATAATAACACCTGTCAACGATACAATAAATAATTAGTTGATCGACTAATTGAAAATAACAGTACTTCTACAGCGCCACACGCTTCTGACTTCAGAGGCGCTTGACAAAATGCAAATGCGTCAGTTAAACAAAACGTGCGAGTCGTGAAAATTATGCTAGAATACGCCTAAAATGTTGCAACTTGCAACGCAATAATCGAACCTTATCGAAAGGCCGTTTCCATGCGCGTGTCGATGCAAGTATTAACCTAGACCGTGTGACGCAATGAGGTCGACAAATGGCCGACGGCGAGACAAAGGCATAAAAACACCGGCGGACAGGCGCAGCTTGCTGCTGCTGCTGCTGCTGCAGCTAAACGTGTCTAGCTGCTGCTGAACCACGGTTGACACATGAAACATCATATGGTAACAATTTTTGTAACCTAGGTCGAGCCGCGAGCAAGCAAGCAAGCGTTGAATAAGGTCGGCGTAGCCTGCGCCCGGCGGCAATAGTATCGCAGATAAAGCGAGCGACCGACGACGCTTATCGAAGTCGATGTAGCTATAGCATGACGACGGTGCTGGATGCTGACTGTTTGGGTGGCGTGCAGGCAGACGTCTATACGGTAGCCTACAGTAGAGCAATGGTGCAGTGAACGTCGGTTGGTCGGTGGGGTGACTGGGGTGCGTGGCTGTCGTGCGTCGCAATGCCAACTTGTTATGATCGATCATCGGCGCGCTTAGAAAGCGGCGGGCGTCGCAGCCGGCGACAATGGCAACAAAAACACGAGCAGCAACGACCACGACGACGCGGTGTAGCGGCGATCTCTAGTCCACACGTGCAGCGCCGACAGCCCGTCTCTCCGTCGGTCGCATCGGTCACGAAACTACCGGGCCGCATGCCATTCTTTGCTGCCCGGCCAGGCCAGCAGTCATGATCGTGCCCCGCTCCGCTCGCTGTCCGTCCTTTCATCGGACCCGGTCGGGCGCGCAGAGTTGAGGTCTCGGCCGGCGTGAAAGCGACCGACCGGGAGGGCGACAAGAGTTATGGCTGCGGTGATCTATAGACGGCGGCCGAAGCGTTCGTTGCATTGGGTCGGGACGTCAGCAGACCGACTATTGTCTGGCGGGTGCTCAGGGCAGGGAGGCACGTTGTCTGTCGTCTCGACTGCGTGCACGCACCAACGAGCGCCCTAGTCGTCGGTCGTCACCGAAAGCGCAGTTTATGGCGCTGGCTGGCTGACTGGCTCGGTGCCTCGCTGAACTGATCCGAAGCTCTCAGCTGCCACCGCCCGTCAGTCACTCACGACGCCGACGCATGCTTCTGCCTTTTTTGTCACAAACTGCGCATCAGCGACGTCGTGTTTCTAAAAGCTCGGCGCTTGCACGCGGTATATGCACACCCTTTGCGAATCGACAAACTCTGCACTTAATCTTAAATTTATAAGTTCCAGCTCGAATCAATCTTCATGCGCTGCCCCAAATAAAAATCGGTGCCGAAACCCAAACTCCGTGTCGGTCTGCAGCAGTGCACTTGTCGCACATGCCCTCTATAGGCCTACGCCAGCTGCACAGCGAGGCCATGGACGACATTGTTGTGCGACTTGTCTGGCCACGACGAATCAAAGTAGCCTAATGGAATTCGAGCTTAATTCTAGCGCGAATAGTGCAAAAATAGCGCAGAGCGACCTTACCAAGCTGTCAAGTTCGTGGTTGGCAGAAAAGAACGGCTTCTCGGCTTTGGTCTGCACACGACATCACATCGCAAACTGCTCGTTAATCATCTGACAACATCGAACACAAATCCATGATCTATCTGTACAAAAAACTGTTCTTTTCAGACATTTCTGCTGCTTGCTTTGATTACAGGTACGGGAGTTATGGAAGTCTGCCCACGCGCACATAACGTTTTCACACACCGTTCGACGTGTGATTCAAATTACTGCAAACTTACAGAAAGTAAAAACCATTGACTCAAACGCATAACTTCAGATAAACTTATACAAAATTAAATATTTTTAAAACAAGTCCACTATTGTCCATTCCGTGATTCGAAACCATGCACGTCAGCCAGCTTCTGCACGCCGACAAGTGCATACCGTTTGTTAATTGCTCAGCCATTCCCGCCCCGCAGACTCATGCAATACAATGCAATTGTGTCTCAATGTACCGCTGGTGATGCGTTTAAAATGCTATATGTATTCCGCCGGCGAAGTTGTCACTAGTAGGCTCCTAGTAGTAGTATAGCTGTTATTAAATGGACTGCATGATGTAGGCAACGGACAATTTGGCAGATGCTGCGCTGCCGCCAGCGACCGAGACAATTAAACAGCATCAATGAGCAGAGAATTAACGCTACAGCGTCAAACATGACGTCATGCCGCCAGCAGCCGCTGCAACAGTAGCAGTAGCAATTGGGCTCGCTCGCTAGCGCCACATACACCGCAAGACAGTCGTTTAATGCAATGCCGTCGGCGCCTGCCACACTGATATGACATGCACTTCAGCAAAACAGAATAATTACGCCCGCTATAAATACAGCATGCGGCTATGCCGGCGACTATCAGCTTAACTCGATTATCATGTCAATGCACGCAGAAACTCGATCTAGTGAACGGTAGCCTGTTTGATTTTTGTGAGAAAATAAACGTTTAATCCAGAATAATTTACAATAACAGCCTTAAGCTGAAGCTTACAGTCAATGTACCGAAATACGCTAGCTTTAAATTCCGCCGTATGTATCGCTTCACCGTGCTAGCCATTAGATACGTTTGTCTGTCTATGTTATTATTACCGGTCGAGGCACAGATTGCCCGTATCAGAGCGAGCAGTTCGCCAGGGGCGCTGCTGCAGCTTGCATCAACAAACAACGAGCCGCTATTTACGTTAATTAAACGCAGCGGCTCCAGCTAGACATCAGCAAGACAGACTTAATGTCCAGCTTTGCTTACAACACTGCCAGTGCATAGCTGCACGACAGACAGCGCTTTGCCTAAGCACCGACTGAGCTGCAGCGTTGAAGTTACAGCGTATTTTAAATATAGGACGTCCACACTAGATGCGTCTGAAGTAACAAATTAACAGCCGCTCAGCCAATTAAACGACTCGATAGCAACTGTTATCTTTTTATCTTCTTTAATTTACTTTCAAGGTGTCTGCTTTTCGCAAGTTTACGAGCGGCGACAGGTCTTTTCACGGTGTGAAGCTTAAACATTCTCTTTCCTTTCCTTTTCCTTTAATACATAGGCTACCTCTTTCTTCTCATATCACGGTTACCAAGCCAACCCAAAACCTTTATCTACTTTAAAAGTTACAATCCTAATTTTCAAAATTTCAAAAAGATGGCAACATCCTAAGTGCTTAGAATACCCCAATACCACCAAGCTGCTGCTGACAAGAGGCGATTATGCGGATATGTAATTTTCGACAATCAGGCTGATGTGGCAATTGCAAAAATTGCGTGCAATTTTGCACGGCCGGATCACTTGGCAGCCAGCCGACTGTAGCACGCCCAAGTGACAACAGCTCGGGGCCCGATACTTGTAGTTGGGCGCACCTCGAATCTAAAAGCGATGAAAGCGCCTCTGTGTTAGAACTAACGGCGAAGTGTAATCGACCGACGACAGAGGCAAAAGCAACAAGCGGCCGGCATCATTTTGATAACTCGTGGTATAGACACGTGAACTAACTGACGCCATGCATGCACCAAGGAGAATCCTATTTAACATCGTTCTCTCGATTGCGGAGGCAGGGCTGTAATAGTCAACCACATCATCCGTCACTAACACACGTAGTGCACGCTATACACTGCACTGACGAATTGCCAGCATCCTATACTCTGAAGCCGGCATTTCCGCCCATCAGGCCTAAAACAAACAAATACCCGCAATTTACGCTACCTGCAAGCGGAGCCTGTGGTCGGTATACATGACCGTGTATCACTAATAGATGTCGCTCAGTTCTACATCCGTGCCAATAAAAACTGTCCTATACTATGGCTTGATCATCTGTCCATAACGCTGAATAATTCGCCGACTACAGACATTCTACGACTCTGTAAGCGTTATTGATCATCAAATAAAGTTCATAAAAGTAAACCCCCATAGTTTCATAACAATAACTTGACCATAGTTGACCGATTATCGCAGTTCATTCACTGGCCGGACGATAAGCAGCAAATTAGTAGCCCAATACAGAGCGGTCATTAGAAGTTCTCAACAGAAACGACAAGTGTGTTATAAATGAAGGCGAATACGTCATCAGAAAGTTCTTATACGCCGTGAAAGCTTGAGAGAACGATAAGCTCCAACAGACATGCGCAAGTGGGTACTTGCCTTCTTGAAAAAGCAAACAAATTGATAGGACAGAGAGAGTTAAAGGTAAAGGACAAAAGCGCACAGGGGCCCACGGAAATTTTCCAGCGTGTGTCCATGCATGTGACTGTGAACTGTTTAGCGTTAGCTGAAACGACTTTTGTACCGGTCTCCACGCAAAGTGACAGCTACAACTCATTCAGTATATGTATGCCTATCTGTCTGTCTGACATGTCTCAGCTGTAACAGGACATGCGTAGAAACTCAAATTCCACAAGCTTGCGTCTCACGCAAACTCTGATAACAGTCTCGGCGCGAACGGTGATTAATTATAAAACTGTTCTACTAAACAGACACGGAAAAAACACGTGTATCGGGGCGACCTTGTGTGTCTGCATCATTGTGAGACCTTAAAACGGGTCATGCCCATCCGTCCGCCTGTCCCGTATGAAAAACCGAAATCGACAACTAAATGGAGAAGAAAAACCAAAATGAGCGCGAATGTTTCCTAAGACAGGAGTAAATGTGGTGCCAATGTTCAGTTCAAAGGTCAAAGATCAGATCAAGGTCACCAGACGTCAAAAAACTTACATCTGGCGTCAATGTCTAGGCCTACTTATGCCTCGCGGCACGCAGGGCTAGCAGTGTAAAAGTAAACCTTCGGTAGAAATCCAAAATAAGCAAGTGTTGTACTCTATGTAAATAGTTAGGGAGGACCGCATGATATGTCGACAATGGGCCTACAATGCCCTACATATTTTTTAGATGATACCGTTACTGATATTATTGCTGTATCATGAGATAACCTGATTGGCGAAGACGCGTATATCCTCGTTGAATGACTCGGACGAACAGACGTCGCCACCAGCGATGCGAGGTTCTCGCGGCGTGCACGTCGCCAACTCGCACTTCTCAAAGATGAGCGCCAGCAGCGGGAACAGAGGGTGCCTGCAAACACGACCAAACAACGTCGATCATCATCATAACAAATATAACAATGCATTATAATTCTATCGGCCAGTGTTTCAGTGATTAACGACAAAACCGAGGATTCTGAAAGCTTACTGGATGGCAGCAATAAAATAACAATATACAGGAGTTTTAATAGATTCAAAGGTCAAGATCATTGGACGTCAAGAATCTCTAGAAAATGGCGCAAATCTTGCGTAAATGTCAAGTTACGGCAATACGCGCGTCGCGCTAACCTTGGCCGACCGGCTCGCACACATACGGCGCCTTCGAATGACACTTTGTGGTGAATAAAAATGAATATAATGTGAAATATGAAACAGCAAAAAAGCAGAGCTGCAACAAATTAGTCTTCGTCCTTGCACACGCGCAATGCACATAAAACGTTATTTTTAAGTTTCATTCTCAAGAGCCTGTGCAGTTCCGCTATTTGCATTCGAAGCAAGAATGCCGCGCCATAAAGAATCGGATGGGTAAGTATACGCCGAGGCGACGGTGTACATAAGAAGAGTCAATGATATACATCAGGAGGAAATGCCACTAGTTCATTTATACCTGCTGTATCAGTTCTCACAAATCGTCGCCCGCGCCGCGCGGCGCTTTTTAACGCTACGTGCTGCGTTGAACGTGACGACGCCACGGCACGCTCGACTGCGTCAACTCAAGCCGCGTTGTGCAAATGCCACAATGACGCACAGACTGCTCGCAATGGGTTTGGTGAGAAAAATTGGGCGGCCGGCCGGTGAGAATTATATATGAACGTCTTTGACTTCTGCCTGCGCGTTGTGTGTGAGGCGCCACCGCGTCTCGACCGCGTTACGCTCCAAATACGTACCTCTTCTCACCACTCAGTCAGTCAGTCACCGGTGAGTCGTCTCTGCTCGATTACGAAATAAATGCACGCTCTAATGCATGGCATCTCTGTGTCGGCAGTCTGACCGGCACCGTCAATACGTAACGGACGGTGGACGAAAAAGGCGGCGACCGTGCTGCATGCATGCGTAATAAATCTGTAATTTAGGCCTGATTCAATATAAAGCACTGCCATGGGGCCTGAGCCTGTAAGCTGTCAATGCCATAGATTCCACTTCCACTACATAAGCCATGACGGTGCGTTAAGCTGAGAGTCAAAACGGCGCAAGATAGCAACGTTTTACAGCAGGAGCTCTCCACCGGAAGTTTTTGGGACACTTTTTTGTATTTAACGATTACTAGTTTCTTCTTTTCTTCTGAAGAAATTCCCTGCCAGTTACATTCAATCTTAAGTTTGCGATCGGACTTGACTTCTGACTATTATATCAACGCTACATTATATCAACGATCAGTCAGTCAATAATTCTACGTTTTTTTAAAAAAAAACATAAAACAAAAAAACATACGAAAAGAGACGGACAGAGAGACAGGCAGACAACAAGCACGTACACAGCAGTAACTATGATAACCATGACAAACTACAGACCCGTAGATGGCGTCTTTGTCGCGTTTGAGCTGTCCGTCTGGTGACGCGCCGCCGCCGACCAGCCCCGCACTGCCCGGGTACCCTGCACTGGGCGCCGGCGGCCCGTACGGCATGGGTCCGGCGGCGCCACACGCGCCAACCGACGGAGGATAGGAGGGCGAGTGATGGGCTGAATACATGCCGTAGTGCTGCTGAGACTGCTGCGGCTGCGACTGCAAGTCGTTAGCATCGTACTAAAGACCAACGCACAGCATCCGACAACAGCAACGCTATATGTACGTTAATCATCCCGTGTACACGGCCCATAACTTAGCCTACAATAGTCAAAGCAACCGTAGGCAGGCCGCTTATAGAACAAACGCTGAGCACAATAGCAGTCAACACATAAGCGCTCGATAATCTGCAGTCACTTCTACGCGTGAAAACAGAGAAAATATATTTTAATCGAGTTACGATAATGACAATGACAATGCCAGTTGGTCTCTTTTACCTTCTGATCTGCCGATATCTAAAAGCTTAACTGACTTTAGGCCTACTGACTTTCTCGCTAACGACTTAATGCATACGTATGTAATAACAGAGAACAAAAGCTTCAATATATTGATGCATTATTACCGTGTGACATGTGGACATAAATTTTCCAATAATCTTGCACAGTACAGTCGAGTCAAAGTAAAAACAGGTTATTTGTAACAATTATTCTGCATAGATCTATCGAAAAGCAAACAAACTATACATTAAGTTAGTCTATAACGTGTTACTATTAGCGGCCAAAACTTGCCGTGCGTATCAAGTGTTTGCATAAAATAGTTACAGTTCACTATGTGATTATCAACGAACGATCAGACGTTCTGTAGGCCTATATCTAGGTCCACGGTTCTGCTTATACAGCCGCCGGCCGGCTACAGCTGCTCTTGCGGCGTTCACGGACTATAGGAGGAGGCTGCTGACCACTCAGGCTAGATGATGGTACGCAGCAGCGCTCAATGTGGTTCTAATAAACGCATCCGGCGAGCGCGCGGAGTTCAGGGCCGGCTGGAACACACACGCAGACCCATGGAACTTGCAAGCTGTACAGGCAGACAAGACGAGGCAATGATAGTAGCTAGCCAGAGGCACCATCCATGCGCGAGCTCAGAGCAACGTACACCGCCGGCATCCAAGCGCAGACGCTGCACGTTGGGGGCCGTGGAGGCCGGTGCCCCAATTATAGGAC
>Ga0209454_1000641_pt1 | contig 18969 bp, 7 predicted proteins | sample WorMetHERISLAND1_2_FD_187400 | JGI IMG/M metagenome (GOLD analysis project Ga0209454, IMG submission 187400) | Marine gutless worms symbiont microbial communities from Max Planck institute for Marine Microbiology, Germany - Olavius geniculatus... | ecosystem: Host-associated > Annelida >... | reverse complement strand
CGGTTGAGGGGTTTCGGATCTGCGTGGGGTCGAATTTTGCCATTCTCCCTTTACTTAGCCGGTCGCCATTAACACAGGGCTGGCGCTACCGCGCAGCCGGTGATCATAGTCTACAGATTCATTATAGACATGACTGCATCTGTATAGAAGTCTGTGACATCTGTGTGCTGATTTACTATGATAATACTTAGGCTATTATGCGGCAAGGTTCCAGATGAATAATGTACCGACAACGATTTGCCTTTGTGCCGGCGAAAAATTTCCATTTTGTCGTTGATTATGGCACCGTATGACCGTGCCAATCAAGCTTGACCAAAGCCTTGGTAGCGACAAATGTCTTTTTGTCAGTTGTCTTAAATTTTTTGCAGGGTCTTTTGCGAACGACCCTAAGCGACTTTTACAAAAAAAATACAAAATTTGAAGCCGAAAATTCCGAGGGATGTTAAGGCACCAAAGTGCATTTTCGTTTTTTACTGCGAAATAGTGAATAGGTCTACTGACAAAAACAACATTATTAGTGCATGTATTAATATAAGCCTACTGTACAGTGTTGTCCAAATAACGGCAACGACACGGAAATGCGCGAAACTGCCGACAGTGCATTCTATGCACAATCTCGTTTTTGTCTTTATAAATATTAATTTATTGACAGAGATATTGAATGATTATAAGGGCAACATATTTAACAGGTAAATTGGAAAGTTAAAATCTGAGAGCAGCTTGTCTCACAAATACTTTTGCATAATGAAGGCCTAAATATTTTTGCGTTGCATTCTAAATAATATAATTTAATATACTGAAATTACTATCCACTGTGGAAATCACACAATATTGCATTCACTGACGTCCTCGTCAATATGTATAGCTACATGTAGGCCTATGGGGGACTCCGAGACGATTCGACGTTGATGGGGGAAAGCCGCAAAACCTAGGAAGTCCCGGGGCTCGCATTGATAAATATTCTCTCGACTGTTTGAGCGCTGGCGAGGGTTCACTTCAGCCACGGATTGGAAACACGGCATGGAAGTGACGGAAGTGTGTGGAACAAGTCGTCATCGACGCTGATGCTTGGAGTTCGGCTACTGCTGCTGTCAACCAGGTCTGACGTCATCACCGCAGGCCACTGCCCGGGGTCCGACAGCACGCCGCAGCTCAACTTACTGTCGACGGCGGGGTCAAGACTAGCGACGAGCAACGGACGTCGACATTTGGCGCGCTGCAGTGAACTGACTGTGCCGTACGATGTGACCGCGTCACCGGCTTCATGCCGGCAGTAGATACAGTCCGTGGCGGCCGCCGGCGTGCCGTACTGCGACTGAGCGTTCAGCGTCAGACTGGACATCTCCGGCGGTATTATGTAGCTTTCGATCATCTTAGAACTCGAATCCGCCCCGCCGGTCAGCGGTTCCAGCAGACTGCTGTCAATAAAAAAACGATCGAGCGCTTCATACATCTTCGGACTTTTTGATACTATACAAAACGTTCATATTTTGGGTAAAAAATTTTAGGTCCGTATTATTATTATTAAGCGAAACTATCTTGCAGCGCGATTAAGCGATTCCGCTTACTGCTACACAATTTCTTCTGTAGTGTGGTCTGTGTGTCTGCCGTCTGTCTGTCTATCACATTTGCGCATCTTGCTTAAACCATTCGACAGATTTAAATGCCATTTGGCTGGCAAGTTCGTTTGTGGGTGGGTACATCAATCAAACAATTCGAACTCCGCCGCCACGAATACAAGGATCGTTTTCGCGGATTTCACCATGCATGTAAGCTACGCAGAAGCAGCTCTTCTAATCAGACCCATTTAAGCCTACATGATCATATCATATATCATATCACATCACTTGCGTCTGTGGAAGTTTGGATTACGGGTAAATTGGTTATTTAGGTTATTTAAGTATATTTCGAATCTCTAAATCACTAGATACTGTAAGACATGGCATGATGGCAGCAAGTCTGAGCAAGACGTACTTGTTTTTGAGCAATAGAATGGTGAAGAGCAGAGCGCCAATGAGAAGTCCCAGACCAACGCCGATAACGACCGCCAGCAGAACGCCTGATACACACATTATAATATAATATATAGCTAATCAGTTGTTATGTTAATAGTATGTACATACTAATTATATAATGCTAAAATGCAAGTTAATTCTAAGAACCGCTAAAATAATTTAACGGGTTAAAGTTATAAAAACTACTGGAAATTGCGAATTACAAGATTAAAACTGACCACTTGCGTAGTTGTCTGTGTGCACATTGTACGCTGCGGTCGGCGTCGGCTGTGTCTCATAACCTACAACACGACCACTTTGTCGCCTGTATATTGATTAATATAAATATCTTCAATTACACTGTGTTTAATTGCACAGAATCCAGCTTAACTTGCGTTAGTTCGTGGTAGATCGTGAGCTGCAACACTCTTGGTTGGTGGTAGTGCTGCGCAGTGTAGCGGCAAGGCGCTGTATTCGATCAATGAAGTTACTCTACGGCGGCTTCCGGTCAGTACCTACGGGCAGGTAAACCAGATCGGCCATCTGGTCGACTCAGGCTTTTATCCTCCGTGAGACAATAAAGCTTTTACGCTGAGTTGTATTAAATGGCTAATGTAGGCAGTTTAGGCGGATTTATAGCTGAAGTCAATCGGCTTGGTCCAAAGATTCTACATTTGAACTTTTGTAGCGCTGTAAACTTTGTCGTGTTTATTACTATTAGGCCGAGTATTACAATTTGTTAGTCTTGATGGAGACAAGGGGCAGCGTATACCGGAAATCGGGCGAGTGCAGTTGATGACGTCACCGACCCAGTGTCCGTCGCGTCCGCAGGTGACGTACCAGGTGTGCTGAGTGTCGTTGCAGACGACGACAGCGCTGTGCTCGGTGCGAAACACGACAGCGCCATCTATCGGATGCAGATCGCGACACCCGTGCACTGCACGCACACACATCGTACACACGGACTTTGCTCATAGCCAAAATGGCTTGGTAGTTTGATGGTTTACGGTTAGGACGTTGGGCTTGCGATCACGAGGTCGTGGGTTCGACTCCCGGTCTGGTCGCTATCAAGTGGACAGGCGACTGTCTGCGGACAGGTAAACCATCTCGGTATATAGCAAATACCAAGGTCAACGCCAGTGAGCAAGTAAAGAATATGTACGTGAATATCAAAATTCATACAATGCAAATATTTTTTTGACATTTTGATGTAAATTTACAGTGTTTGTGTGCAAGCAACTATGCTCAATCATACTGTTCGGAGGCCAGTGGCATATTTAGGATTTGGCAAAGGGGAGCCATGGCTAGCGCGCAGAGCGCGAGCCTATAACGGGGGTCTGGGGGTGGAGCTCCCAGCGGGGTCCAGGGGCAGAGCCCCTGGTCGAGGGGTCAGGGGGGCAAAGCCCCCCTGAAGCTGAAACACTTTTTGCTTTTGAACGTTTAATGGAAGCCGCAAATTCGCCCATTTTTTCTGAAATTTGCTGGAAAACGGCAAAAGAACGCACCTTTTCATATAAAGTCGCCTGTATAAAATTTTCATGGTCGGGCAAATCCTAAATACGCCACTGTCGGAGACGTAAGCTAACATAATTGCATATCTTGAACTATGGAACTAACTGCCATCTGAAAGACTCCAGGTTATCAGAGAGCGTTGAACATCAGACCTAGCCGCTTGGCATTTTATGTTTGTTACTTATTCTCTGATGGCGTGGTGTAGTGGTAACGCATTTGATCCGACGAAGTTACTGTACGTCGGGCCCGGTTAGTACTGCGATGAATGACTGTCTGTGGGCAAGTAAATCATCTCGGTATGTAACCAGCCGCCTAGGTCAACTTAGACTTCCATCCCTCCAGGGTAGGTAAATCGAGTACCGGCCTATCTGGCTGGGGTTAAGGCGAGGCGCGTTCACCTGTGTCGGGTGGCAGGTAACACTGTGTGATCCCATACGGCAGGTGACGCTCCGTAGCTCTGAGATGGGCGTCCATTAAAGGCTATATCACCACCTTTTTAATCTTTTAGAAATAATTTTATTACTAATATTTAGACCGCTTCAAAAGTTTAAATTATTCTATGACGATGACTATGACGACGACGATGCTGGTATGATGATGGTGGTGATGATGCTGATACCGATATAATACAAGACATGGAAAATATCGCTGAGTCGCCACTGGTCCGCTGAGCCGGTAGTTGACACCTGGTTATCCTGACTGTCTTTGTCAAAGCTCAGACGAACTTGCAGTCGACTGCCCCTGGACTCATAGACGGTGCGAGTGGCTGAGATGGTGTCGTGTGCTGAGGAAGAGTCCGATGTTTCACTAGCTCTCAGACAGACGTTGAAGGAAGCAGCCTGCACGGCGGACTGATCCAGTTCTACCAGCTGGACGCTCGCCGGACACCACAGCGGCTTCGAGTCTGTGAGCTCGTTGGCGCGGTACAGATGGGCTCCGACGCGGGCAGAGAACAGCGTGATTCGTCGACCGGGCTCGGCGGAGATGGTCCACCGGCAGTCGGTGGCACCGCGCCGGGCTAGCACGCCAGACGCCCGGCCGGTGACCCGCCAGGTTCGGGGGTACAGGGCGATGTAGCCGCGAGGTAGAACCAAACTGGTCGAATTCACCCGACGACAGTTATCAGCAAACGATACTGCGGACAATCACATGCACGCACCACGCACTTAACTATATGCGGAAATTTGCTTAATATTACACACGGGAGAGAGATATCCACATTTAAATGTAAAAAAGTAAAGTATGTAGGCTATGACAATTTAATATCGCTCATCAAACCGCAATGTACCATAAAAATGCTCAGATAGACATAGTTCAGACTAGTTACTCGGTATTTTAAGACTAGTTATAGCAGTCAAAGCAGTCAGCATAGTTTCAGTTTCATTGCACAGAGCACATTCATTACAAGTAACTAAAGCCCAAAGCGTCGAGGCCAAGGTCAAGGCCAATGGTCTTCGGAGACAAGGCCTGACCTTTTCAGAGCAACTGCTACAATTTCTCGTCATCGAACTGTAGTCGAGAAAGAGGACAGTTTTCGAGAACCCATCTCTGGTGTGATGACGTACAAGTTACGCAACAGCAGCAGTCACCTGGTACACAGTCGTAAGCAGCCTCCAGGTACGACTTGAAGTCTTTGGCGCACGGCTGGGCGACTGAGTCCATCGTAGCGACCAGCAGTGAGCAGTTCTGTCTACCGGAGCACAGTCCGTCCACGTGTTCGGTGACGTCACTGTATCATTTGACGTCACTGTAGCATCCGAGCGCGTTGGCGTAGTCGGAGGTGATGCAGCGACGGGCTCGCATGCGGCCGTACAGTGCACTGCGTACGATGATGACATGACTTGCACCACACCGTGCTGTGAAACGCTCGTAGACACAGTATTCACGCGTCTGTAGTGACGCACGACTGCCGACCGCCGCCACACCGGCACTGCCTGTAACCACCGCTGTAACGCAACCACAACGCACAATATATAGATAAATAGATAAATTAATTCATTAACTTAATCCTATTGTCAATGAAAAGATTACATAATAAAAATCATACCGGTATTCTATAGCGGCAGTGTAGGTCGTCACTTCAGAGACGTTGGCAGCAAGTCACGTCAGTTTTTACGCGCAGCTACTGCTTTCAGCGTGTCTCAACCATAGCAATTCTGTCTGTCTGTCCGTCCGTCTGTCTGCCCGTCACACGGGTGAATCAGTCAAAAAAGATGCAAGCTAGGATTACCAAATATTTACCGTTGGCTGCCTGGAAAAATCTAGTTTCAAGAACCGTAAAGCTTTTCCATAAATTCGAAGGGGGGTCACCCTGAACGAGGGCGCTAAATGAGAGGGGGTGGGAAAAATTTGCGATTTTAGCCAATAAGTCGCTGTATCTCAAAAACGGTGCGAGATATGGCCTAGGTTACTATTAATCACTAATAGGAAGTCGTACACTGGCTTTCGATTGCCACTGAATTCAATGATCTTGGATGACCTTGAAAACTAAAATAGGGGTTTATGGATTTTTTGGCGATTTTGGCTGCGAGACACGTTTCATGAGCGAATTACGCCAAAATCAATTGAAATAGACATAAGAAGCTGCATATGAAATTTTCAGCATTGAACGTAGATTTCAAAGGTCTAAGTCTTGATTTTCTAGGTTTAAGGAAACTTGCGCACGAGGGCATTAAAAAGCGGTACCCCCAAAAGTCGTTATTTTACCGTTGTTGGCCAGTCTTTCGCGAAAACGGTTGCAGATAGGCACGGGCATGCGACCTATCACAACAAGCACTAGTGACGAGCTTTTCATTCGTATCAACATCGATGACTTTGAAGGACCCTAAACTTCCGAAATAAGGGGTTTTTATTGGTTTTGCGATCTTCGGCTGCAGCGCACACTCCAATGAACTTCGGACGAAATGGCTGGAGATACACTGACAGTTTGCGAACAAGAACTGCTATAGGCTTTCGCGCGTCTCGTGAGCATTAGGTCAATTTTTTGTAATGTACAGTAGGCCTATGCTACCTACAGAGAACGAAAATGTTTTCAGACTAGATTTATAAATTAAGAGTTGTCGTCAGTATAATTGTCAGAGTGTTCCACAATTATTGCAGGGCATTTTGGCAAACATACATTGTAGAAAATTTGCAATAAAATGATCTATAGTTTGGCTACTTGGATTTTGGTGGCGTGGCGTAACGGTATCGCTTTCATCTGATCAACTAAGTTACTCTACGACAGACCGAATTAGTAGTTGGATGAGCGACTGTTTTCGGACAGGTAAACCATCTCGGCCACTTAGCCAGCCACTTAGGTCAACTCAGCCTTCCATTCCTCCGGGGAAGGTAAATCGAGTACCGGCTTATCTGGCTGGGGTTAAGGCGGGGCGCGTTCAGCTTGTGTAATGCCATACGGCAGGCGACGCTCCGTAGCTTTGAGATGGGTTTCCCCCTTTTCTATAATAAGCTATAGCATTTAACCACTGAACTTCAAACTGCCAAATGTTCAAAAGGCGATTGAACGTCTGCCATTATCGGCATCGAGTTCAAAGTCCTCAAACCAATTATCATTTTACGGAATAGAATTGTTAATTCTATGTCTTTTACTATCACTGTCATGGCTACTTTCAGTTTAACATTTAAGGTTTACGTGGACGAATAACAGCGAAAAAGCTGGACACGCACGGCACAATGAGTGTGACGAACTGCAGCTGTCGCAGCGAGTGAAATGTGCAAGAGCGGTGATGAGACTTGAGATGAAGAAGTGTCGCCGCTGGCCATAACGTGACCTTATTAGACACACCGAGTCCACAAGCGTAGCCGCAGGTGCATGAATTCTAGCAACACAGCTGCTGAGTGCAGAGGTTTATCTGCCTCTTGCCACTCTGGTGCATTTTTCACTGGAGTGACGCCGTTGTGACGTCATGCATGACGTCATCATCGCATCATAAGAAGCAGGTGCGCTGTGAAGCGTGATGGCTGATAAACTCCGCAGTCCGTCTAGTCGTTATGATAACGACGACAATCGTTCGATGACGATTGAGCATCCCTGTCTCTGAGATGCGCTTGCAGTCTCCGCAGCTGAGACTACTGCTAGACAGTTGCTGGCACGGACCGCTAACGGTTTATAAGTCTTTAAAGGTGTTTGTTTCACAGACATAAATAAGTAAATTAACGTGAACGCACGGGTAACAAAATAAACGTACTTTTAAAAAGTTTTAAAATTTTCATCACATTTATAGCGAGAAAAAAATGTCGGCCTAGTTCCGACATATTGTGCGGCCGTTCGCCTGACCTTTATCTTTTAAACTACCCCATGTCTTAAAAAAATCTCCGACATTAAAAAATGTAACTTAAAGAAAGATTGCCATATTTTTTATAATTTTTCGTACACATTTTTTGGACACAACTGGCCATCAAACGACCGTTTAAGTTCCCATTTCACGCGACATGTAAAAAACAAACAAGCAAAATATGCGTTAAAATAAACAAAAGACCTCAAAAATCGCTGACGTTATCGATTGTAACTTGACGAACATTTTTTTTTATAATTTTGGTACAAATATTCCTTATACAACTGGCTTTCGCATCGCTGATAATCTTATTACACACACCGCAGGGCGTGTTCCTCTCCTTTACTGCACACCTTTTTCAGAACCGATTGTCGAAATGTGGTCAGACTTCTACCGCTAAGCAAAATGGATAACATATTAGTTTTAGTTTTACATGTATGACAACTGTGGTTACATGCGTAATCATGCATATGGACTGTTTGGGTACCTTATTTCAAATGCCTTCGCAAGACGCTGAAATATTGGCTGACATGGCCTATCTGAACAGAGCCGTTACTGCCGTCAATATCTTGCTAATGGCCTAAGACGTCTCGTCCAAAGGATCTAAGGCAACCATGCGCCCAGGCTCTCCAGCCACTCTTGTTTCATGGCTGACGATTATCGGGTAATTTTTAACTTCCGGCATGCTTCAGTCACTGAGCTATAATTTCTGAGCTAGTACTCATTAGTCAGTTGACGGACGGTGCCGTCAGTACTGCAGTCTTGGGCTTATTACCGGCGTCTGTTGATCCTAACAAAGTTTGACGATCAGATAAACGGTTTGCATTTATGTTTGTACTAAAAACTCCACAACACAATCTTTGCAGTATATAATAGCTTATTCTGTGACATAAGGCAGACTACCGGTCGGCAGTTTTGATGTCTGCTCGGGACCGACCGCTTTTGCGGTTTATTGTTTTTAACAAAGGGGTGTTTACTTACCATCTGGAATCCACTGAGGGCGGTTTGCATCAAACTTTGCACAAGAATCGTCTTTTGCAAATATAACCAACCATGGTGACGGTTGCGATTGGTTTAGAAAATTTCGATTTTGGGTGTTTAAGGTCAAACTCTGCAGCCATTTCTCATTGATTCCAAACGACTCAGTTGTTGTCACTAATGCTGACTGGGATCTATTGCCGGGTTGGTTGGTGCTCTCCAAGGACAGGACGGAGGTCGAGGCAGTGCATGACGGTGTGATAGTCGAGGGTGGCGCTCGAGGGAATAGGCATCCATCCACCATCCAGCTGGCTGGCCGGGGTGGCACATCTCTCATATTGAGCAGCACAAATTGTCTATTTCGCGCGGTGCCGGCGTAACAATGCGTCAAGCTCGGCGCAGATTGACACGTCGTTTAACCGGTTAGTCGTCGGTCGGTCGGTCGGCGCGCCGGACGTGTGTATCGCTCGATCGGTCGCTGTTGAGTTTGGCGCCCGCCTCCCACCGCACCGACGCCGCGACGGATTACCCCGTATGACGGGAAGACTCCCTCCTGGATGCATTGACTTGGTCGGTCCTCGTCATGTGGCAGCACTGTCGTCGATTATCTAAGTAACGATTTTCTGTTTCTCGACCGTCCGTCTTCTGTTTGTCGCTGTCGACTGCGGGCCGGTTGTCTCCTGCGTTTTGACGTCTTCTGTCCGTCTGTAATTTGTTGTTCCAGAAGGCGACTTCGAGTGGAGTGGGCCTGCTGAAAAACTACTGACCTGCCACTAGGTCACCTCTCAGCTATTAACTAGCTTCTTGCTGCGTAGCGATATCAGCACAATAGATAGAAACGACGTCAAATGCTTGAGTCATGCATCAGCCCTCGGCTAGCTAGATTTCGAAGAGGATAAGTAGTAAAAAAGAAACTGGGAGAAAAAGTAAAGAAATGAGAAAGAAAAAAGAGAAATAAATAAAAAGGAAATGGAAACGGAAAGGAAATGGGACGAGAAGAAAGGGAGAAGAAAGATCATACCACTGCCGCGCAAAGTTTAACCATTGAGGCTATCTCTATATTTTAGGTTTATTGAGATATCATTGTTGGATTAGGAGGGAACGTGCGCACGTTAAGTTGAGCGCTTGTGCAGCAGTGCTCTCAGTACGGTGCGTCATATGCACGTCGTAGCTGTAAACGGCTGAGCGACGACGACAACGACGACGACGATGACGATGTGTGTATATAGTGATTGGTACGACTGACGTGAACTGCAGCAGCTGCTGCCGCCGCAACCGTCGTCCGACTTTTGCCGTACCCATACGACGACAATATGGCGCTGATTTCCCGCTGGAAGCATGTGGCAAGCGAGCACTGTCGTCACAGTTGATCTATTAGCCCGGCCCATGCAGTCGTCTGTCCCACGACATGCGACTCACGACCGAATCCGCCCATCTCCCGCTCTCGATTATTACTTACTCACTTCCGCCGGCCGCTGTTCGCTCGCATAAACTTACTCTACCGCCGATAATAACTATACTCCAGCATCAACGTCCGAAGTAAACAATTTCTTTCGTGGATTTGTCTTACGATCTTACGCTCGAATAACGAACGTTCACGGTACACTTAATGCGGAAAACCGGCTAGTAAGTAAAAAAGTAAGCAAGTAAGTAAAACGCAAATCTATGTAGCACACACCGTTGAAAATAATCTCATGTAGTGCATTATTCGTACTAATAAAAACTGAGCAAAATTGTTTTAAAGAACTGTTTGAAACTGTCAACGTCAAACGCCGGATCTCTTTGAGTTTATTCGGCAGCGAGTTCCAGAATCCAGACCGTCAGACGAGCAACAGAAAAGCCCAACGGTAGACCTGGCAGTCGCTCGCTGAAGCTTTTGCGGCTCGCTACCCGGCTCGAGCCGCAAAATTCGGCTCATATAGGCCTATACTTTGAAATATGACCAGTATGCCACTAACCCACAGTACCAATCACGTTTCCGATCGGGATATTATAAGTGGTGTGAATACCTAATTATTTGATGGCAAGCTTGCAACTTAACAGTTTAATTAACTTTGAAAAATCAGTCGAAAAAGATAGGCCTAATCACGCAATAGAGCATGTCTTTTATAATACTGTCAAATCGTGAATCGTGTCTGCTTCGTGCATGACAACTACAAATTGTTGCTATTTAATCCGAAAAATTAGCTTAGTTGTCACGCACGAAGCAGACACGCTTTAGACGGTGCGGTACAACTGATGGGCGAAAACGTTGAATATAAAAAAACAAATAGGCTTATTACGAACACTTGAGATATAAACTGAAACATTTTGCTGCTCGAGCGACTCGACTCAAATAATTTGTGGCTTCCGCTAAAAAAACATTGCGGCTCAGCTTCGGTTGCCGTGTCCACTCAACAGCCATCTGTTTTGAGTCGACAATGTAACGCCATTGATCAGTCCCGTCTAGGCTGAAAGTACAACGACGAAATTCACATCCTGTCCAAGTTTAGGCTTAATTTTATTACTTATTTGGATAAATGCTTACGCCGCGAACAGGGCCATAAGGTGCGAAGCGTAGACGTACTATGGCGAGCACGCAAGATGCAGACTAGCTTAAACTCTCAGATATCAGATGTCAACGGTATACGAATAGTAATTATGCTGAGTCCAGTGCAACGTACAGATCATCATCGCTTGCGTTTTACTCTCAGAACTAAATGGATTTTAAAGGGCGATATTATGATTACCGTCAACGGTCGTCACAACTGAACCGTGACGTCTGCTAAAACAGGCGCCTGTCTGATTGATTCAAACCAAAATGACGACGTACTCTACACGTAAGATCGTTTAGTAAAACTAGAAAAACATGTCGGTCCAATGCCGACATATTGTGCGGCCGTCGGCCGTCCTTGCCATCTTTGCAACTTTAACCCTAACTCTGGGAAACATTGACAGTGATGTTGGTTTTGGTTTTATGCGCCTTTCAGTTTTCGACTTTGGAGCCCTGTATTGCGGCCTACCAGAACGGCCACAAAGAAAGAATCCACGTTCCCACCACCTGAAGTTCGCGTCGTACCCACAGCGGCACTATGCGAGTTCTGTTATTCGCTGTCGGCGGGGTGTAACTTACGTGTCACGTGATCACGTCGTGACGGGCGGGGGCACTTGCTGACTCCCCGCGCTCTGGTCTCCGTTTCTATGCGATGACGGAGGCGTGACCGCGGGTGAGGTCGCCGTTCCACGACCGACGACAAAACTAACAAATTTGTCGGCGATCGGCGCTACGCTGTCGGGCTGGCTGAAAGGAGCAGAACGACATATGTGACGTCAGACAATGACGTCAGATCGATATCATGTCGGTTGGTCGGTCACACGGCATTACGGTGGCGACGACTGGCGAGTGAATCTGTTTGCGGCGGCCAAACAATCGAACTTCGTCGATGATAAAAAATTCTGAGATATAAATCCAGAAGGAAATCATATCGTTAGCGGGGCCGATGACGACGCTGCCCGCCGCCACGTTAGCGGTCAGGTTGTCAACACTGTGCACTGTGCTGTTGTGTCGCCGGGGAAATCTGCAGCCGAGCTGAGAGCCTCATACTTGCTGCTTGATCAATGCCCGCCACTTGCCCGACCCGGCCACCCGTCGCTCTGTATAACTTTGCGCTCATCGCTCGCTTCGTCCCTCCGTCTCCTCCATCAGTCATCGGACAGGCCTAGGCAGGCTTGTGCAAGTTGCAGTGCGAGCGCGGTTCAGCGTGACGTCATCTGTCAAGCTGCTGAGGCTGCAGCAGGGAAGTCAAACGCTGTGCTCATCGTCGTCGCTTGTAGATCGTAAATAATCGCGTCCGATCGCTGCAGCTTTATTGTACTAAACGAGCGTGTTAGGCCTACTGCACGATTGTGCTACGCCATCCTGTGTCCATATGGAGTTGACACTGGCAGCATTTTTATACTTTTGGCATTTTAGTTTTACTCTACTTTTTGTTTGAATTTAAAATTAACATCAGAGTCGATTTTACTATTCATAGAATTTAGTGAAGCCGCCAGTGCCTACGGCCAAGTTCCAGGTTTCACTATAAAACAGGACTGATAATTCTGCAGCGAGACTTGGGCCTCAACATTCAATAGCACACGAATCATCTTCCATTAAATACCATGCAGTTATAACTGGTACAACTAAGAATCTGACGTATCTTTTAATTAATCTCACTATGGCGCTCACGAGGTATGGATGGGAAGCAGCATAAAGCAAGTTTTACGATGTCATAAAAATGATATCACTATATCTTTCATCTCTTACATCAATACATGTATCTGTAAAGTATAAAATACGGTTTTCCCATACCACGCTATGCACCGAATGCAATGGCCAAAAAAGTGAGCAGTAGTTTTATGGTCACTTGCAGTAATTAGAACGCAGTAAACTTTTTTTACTTTTATAGTTAAATGTCTGTTCACTCCAATCACTTGTGCGAGTCCCGACAACATGCCAATACCGCTACGACAAATGTATAAGTCCGAGAATTTCTAGTAGATCTGTCTTCTTTTTTCTGTATTTATTTGCAACTTAGAATTTAGTATTTCAATGGTTATAGTACGTACCTAGGTACTGACTGCATAAGTTAACATAGGTTTTAACAGGCCCATAAATATACGGCCTACTGCTGACTCTACTGATTAGAATGTACGTTTAATCCAGGTCTCTAGATCGAAGTTTTAAAATCATTCTACTCGGGTCAGATTACATAATCTCCATGATTAGTTTCACCTTCCAACGATTACAACGCTGAACACAAACTAAACAAACCTTCTATAACATCTAACATCTATGCTTTGCAAAAAAAGGCGCAGCACAACTTCACGCTGATAAGTAACCACTAACCACAGAGGGGTTCAAAAAGTTTAGAGTATTACGTATTCGTTACTGACATTGCATTGCAATTAAACTATTGCGTTATACATGTATATTGGGGCACACGTTAGAGGCTAAGCTAGTTTCTGTGTGTGCTTTGCACTGGCAAATGGTTTTAGACTGTTTTATCTGCATGTCCGATCTAATAAGCATGATTGATTGATTGAAAGTAATTATTGCAGTAGCTCATACACATTCATAAGCAAATCCGTAGCTAAGCAATGATATTAGAAGTATGTATTTGGCATTATAATTGTCGGAAAGCGGAACTTCGTGTTTATGGAAATTTTATTGTCGGTCTGCCTTGTTTTAAACGGTTTCAAAACTTGCGACATACTGTCCGCCAGCTTGGTGCGGCGTGTGCGCGTCAGCCGAGTGTGTCAGGCTGAATTTATTTTTGAACCGATGCAAGCGGCTCGACCGCAGAACAAGGAATCGCCATCAGTTGCAGAACCTCACAGCGACAGACTTATTTGAGCGAATATAAAGAACACATACCATAATTATGCTGCAACCTTATTTTTAGATCGACTTGAGCCGGCACACTATTGTAGAAACCGGACATAATAGATCGTTAATTAAGAAAATTTTCGGCAAATCTTTTTACTCAAACGAGCGTGTTTTTTATAAGCGTGTTGCACAACTACTAGCCTCAACTCTGCTTTAGTTGCTAACAAAGTAAGAGCCACGTGACATCGTATAGTATGGCTTTTACCTGCGTGGGCAATAAACAGCAGGCGTAGTGTAAGGCGGCGTCGAGACAGGTCGTATTCAACGCACATCGTCGCCGTCATGTACAACAAACAGTGTTACTGCTACTGTTACCACCGCTGCTGCTGCTGCTGCTGCTATTGCTGCTGCGACGGAGCCATCAGCGCTGTATTCAGTGCAGTCAACTGAATGCGCATTCCTGCAATAGCATGTTGCAGCTAAGGCGCATTCTCTCTCGTCCCAGTGTTTGAATTGTCAGGGGGCTGCGAAAGTTGCATCTCGCAACTTTTTTCTCATTTCCCCTAACGCACTATTAAATAATTATGTACTGCGGGGTCAGCTATGCCATATATACATACATCAGAATTTTGGTCGGGCTCCGACGGTCAAAAAGTTCAACCCCCAGCTAATTTTTCACAATTCAAACATCGACTCGTCCATTAAACTTTGGTGGTCATAGGTCCGCACCAATTATGTTTCTTAAAATTTTAAAGTCAGCATTGTTACTGTCCTGCGTATACCGTGGCACGTTGTTTAGATTGAGTTGTCCGCTAATGCTATTTTTCTTTTTATAGCATCATGTTACTTTTCTACAGCGGTGATTATTAAGTTTTATTGTAATTTGTGTATTGTACATGCTACATTTTGATAAAATAAATAGTTTGATTAATTTGATAAACTGATTGACTGACTGACTGTTTAGTAGAAGTTTGATTACGGTACTTTAAAAGTCGGACAAATGATGCCCAATCGTTAGCTACTTTTTAGTGTTATTTAAAACCACAGCTTTTAAGTTGTGATAGTTAATTGAAAAACTATCTAAGTAAAAAAATTTAATTAAAATTGACGAAACAAAAAAAACAAAATGCCAGATTAGCACAGAGTAACTAAGTGAGTTTAAAATTAACAGAAAACATAACTAAAAAAAACAAAGTGGACCCTCATGAGCAATAGCGTAGTTCCTATCCTAATATTAATGACAGAGGAAGAAACAGATTTGTTGTAGGCTAGCTATTAGGTAAGTTATACTAATGCATAAACCAAACGGTTAAACAACCAAGCCTCTGTTTGCCCGAAGTATGAAGATATAAATGCACCACAAAAGGCGACGAAGGATGTTTTATTACTAACTATAATTATAAAGCTAATAGCACGGTGAAACAACGATAACAACAACGGCGGGCAGGCATTAATTAATAGCTGAGCTCTTAACGTCAATAAATGATTGAAAAATTGTACAACAATTAGAACGCGAAACATGATACGAAGCGAACGTTATTACGGCTGCGCGTTGCGTTGAGTTTGAGCGATAGTGAGAGATAGCCTAGCTGTCGCGTTGAAGCGCGTTGACGCGTTTTATATCGCGTCAACGCAATGCTCGCAATGCAACGCAACTCGCAGTGGTAGTGGAAATGCTACGACGTCATTCAGCAGGTGTCGGTATCAGTTCATGGATTCGTGTACAACGGTGCGCTGGGCTGGTGGTTGTCATCTTGCACGGTGGCGCGTCGTCGACTGCGACGCTGACTGAACGTCACGTAGACTATGATGATGAAAATGACAACGAACACCGCGGTCTCGACGAGGAACGACGTGCCAGCAAAGAGAGTGAGCGTGACGGCGTACAGGTTTGCGAAAACAAGCGTGCCGACCAGGTTAGACAGTGTCTCACCACTAGACAGCAGTGAGAACGTGCGTCCCATTTCCCCGTCACTCACCGTCTTGCTGATGAGCGACTTGATGCTGGAGACCGTCATCGAGTGAGGTCCGGCCAGCGACACGGCCACGAAGACCAGCGGAATGCTGTCGGCGAAGCTGAGCACCATGAGTCCGGCCATACGGAAAGACAGACCGATCATCGCCAGGAAGCCGTCGTGCAGGCGGCAGGTGCGCTGCAGCAGTCGCGGCGCTATGAAGGCGCAGATGCCGAGGCAGGCGTAGTTAGCCGCCAGCAGGTAGCCGTAGGTCGACTCAGTCATGTTGAGTGGAGTCCGCTCAACGTACAGCAGCAGAACATCCGCCTCGCCCGACTTCATCGCTTGCTGCAGCGAGATGGCCAGGAACAGAGCGAGCAGGTGACAGCGACCGCCGCCCGGACGACGCCGAAACATCATTCGGAAGCTGGCTGACAGCTGGCGCAGGTAGGCGCAGCATTTCCTTTCGTCGTCGTCGTCCGACTGCGTCGACGACGACGACGACGACGACGTTGGTGACTCGTCACCGTTCTGCTGCTGATGCGTCTCTACGTTGTTCCTGTGCTTTGATATTAGCATCGTTTTCTCGTCTGACTGAATGCTCTTGTCTGACTCGCCTTCTCCTCCGCGGTCGTTGGCGTTCTCGTCCATGGCAGGCGAGCTCAGTGCGCCCGCTCCGTCCTTCATGCTCAGCGAAGCCGTCAGAACGCAGGTCGTCTGGATGCCGGTGACCGTCAAGAAGACGCACATGAAGCCGAGGTGCTCGAGTAGCAGCCCGGCAGACATCGAGCCCACCAGGTAGCCGAAGTGACTCATCGCCACGAGGTTGCTGAGTTTTTGCGTGCGCCGGTCTCGCGCGCTGTGGTCCGACACGTAGCTGTGAACGGCCATCGTCATCACTGCCGAACGGCCGAACGAGCCTCGGACAGCGGCACCGAGCAACAACAACGGTAGGAACGGCACGGCGTGGTGTCCGACGTGACCTCTCCCATTACCCCCACCCATCAGACCACCCACGTAGATACTGGACATGTACAGCACGACGGCGGTCGTCGTGCCGAAGCAGGTCAAGATGATGGGCAGCTTGCGGCCGGCGCGGTCGCTCCATGCGCCGCAGAATAGCACCAGCAGCATGGCGGGCGCGTTCAGCAGCAGCTTGTAGTACATCATGTAGTGGGCGGCCGTGTCCTGGACGATCAGCTCACGGTCGGGATGATGATGCAGGTGCTTACACGTCGAGTCATGGCCGCCGCTGGACGTCACCAGTGCGTCCTTGTGGTGGTGATGGTACAGCCAGTGATGATGTCCTCGTGGTGGGAACTCGTTTAAGCAGACCGCCTCGTAGATAAACAGTCGCACGGTCGGCTCCAGCATCGACTCGGCGATCTTGAACAGGAAGAACGTGATCTCGGCGGCGAACTCGCCGATGAACGTCCGCTGTATCAGTTGCGGCACGTTATTCATCACGTTTTACCCACCACTCGAACCAGTCCTTCACACGCATAGGTCACACAGCAAACCATTGCTAACCACATACGTCGTAGTTCACCACTGAGCACAATGCGAACAAGTAGAATGCACAGAGACAATAGTAACTAAGAAGTCTTTAATCGAAATAGCCATCATAAACAATATATCAATACAACAGTTTACACTACAGTACACACAATGGAGTGTGAATAGGAATGCGGCAGCGAAACAAATAGCATACCAGTTTTGCGCTAGGGATAGGGAAAATGGGTACCCGGGAAAAATTCGCCAAACGAATTGTTTAGAAGAGTTGTGAGCGCTATCAGGGGGGGCCCAGCTAAAAATATGTTGATGCAATCCTGAGAGCAGTTTAAATACAATTTACTGCATCCGAAATGACCGGCGATGTGTCAAGTCTGACGCTATACCCTACTTACTCACTTATTCACTAAAAACTGGATGACTTTTTCCCAAAACTTGTACCTAAGACGATTGTGGAAAATGGTTATTGCAGGCCTAAGGAAGCGGTTGCTAAATTGTTTTGTTTTGGCTACGGTTACGCCACCGCTTGGCCTTGGTCTTAAGCTTGAAAACTGGATCCCGTCGAGTGATATCTACAAATTTGGTCCGAAACAAGCTCAGACAACCAAACGTAATACTAGCCTATAGATAGTTTTGTACACATATCCTGAAAATAAATATTATCGTTTATTAGTTATACTCAAGTGTATTACGCTGTTTCGGAAGATAAAAAAGTAGACCTGCAAACAGTAGGCCTACAGTATTTAACGTAGCTCTGGAAAATAGCTCTTTTTTAGTGCGCTACGCCAATCTAATACTTTCCCATAGGTCGAGTTCAATAAATTATATCAAAAATATAATAATAACAGAGTACACACGGTCACTGTGCCAAAAATTACAGCAATAAATATACTGTCTTACCTTCAAAAAGTTACGTGCCTACTTTGCGTTGACAAACGCGTAAAGAAAGAGCCAGTGAAACAGGTATCGGTAGGCCTAGGCCTACGATGCGCGTATGTATAGCTGTGAAAATAACCGCCCGATGTGCCTTACCTTTGTCGTTAGCCACCTGTAAGTGCACCCAAAGTGTCTCTGTTTGTAACAATTTGTATACATAGAAGCGCAGAAACCAACTTCGAGGGAACTATAATTTCTTGTATTTTTTATAATTCCATAAAAACGCATGTTGGACAGTGGCACTACTAATGTACTTGCCCGACCCGACCATTAACGAAACTGATATATGCATTTCTGTCATACGCAACAGTTATCACAAAAAATTTGAGCTAATGCTCACGAGACGCGCAAAAGCCTATAGCAGTACCGGTTCAATAGTTTAGCTGAAAATTGGGGTGTTCACGCTAAGTTAATATACAAATACCAAATTTTCTATCTGGATCGCATAACTATAGTTC
>Ga0209454_1000635_pt1 | contig 19019 bp, 9 predicted proteins | sample WorMetHERISLAND1_2_FD_187400 | JGI IMG/M metagenome (GOLD analysis project Ga0209454, IMG submission 187400) | Marine gutless worms symbiont microbial communities from Max Planck institute for Marine Microbiology, Germany - Olavius geniculatus... | ecosystem: Host-associated > Annelida >... | reverse complement strand
GTTCAAGGTCGTTCAAGGTCATTGATGTTGATAAATCCAAAAAGCATGTCACCAGTGCTTGTTATGATAAGCAGCATGTATGCACCTACATGTATCTGCAACCGTTTTCACATTATTCGAGCCAATAACGGCAAAACGACGTCTTTTTAGGGGGTACCCCTCTTTGACGCCCTTGTTCGAAATTTTGTCACGATAAACTAGAGACCTTGGGGCAGCCCACAGTGAAGATTTCGTGATCCTAACTTGCACCGTTTTGATACAGATCACGAGTGTGACGGACGGACAGACAGACGCCTAGACGATGGCTAAGACGCACGAAGCATTCTGCTTTCGTGCGTAAAAAGTGATCGTTTTTGGCATTTTTGTGGTTGCAGTGGTAAAATTTCAACAGTTTGTTATCGGTGAACCAAATGAAGTTCAACATCGAAGCAGGGCAGCTATTCAGCAACTGTCAGCAGCGGTTGCAACAAGCAAGTTTGTACTCACGGCACATTATGACGTCAGCATTACATCATGACTTGCAAAGAATATTTAACTAACAGCCACATTTTGTTGAAATATTTTAAATTAGTATGTCTTCAGCTACATCTGGTAAAATTTTGCGTAAATTGATCATCATTTGAGTAAATTATGAAAGAAAGAAAAAGGTGCCTTTTTGTGAATCACCATTTATATGCATTATGAAGGGTGGGCCACAATATTGGTGCCATTTTATATGCCTTAACTTTGCCAAATATTAACTGATTTTTCAACAGAATTGTCGTTATTGGAATTGGAAGAAAATTTGTAATAACACTATCACTAAAATGCTAACTAGAACCATCACACCTTGGTTGTTTTGCTACACTACCTTGTGAAATATCAAAGTCTTTAAAGCAACAATTTAAATTTTGTGTAGAAACATATTTTGAAAAATTAACAACAGAAAACAACGCACTCATTGTCTCAGTTGTGTTAAAGTAACTGTCACATTATGCATTTTTCACATCAGATGTTCAGTATGGCTGTTTTGCTACTATATGACGCATTCAGCTTGGCAGTGTCACTGACCAATGGAGCGATCAATGAAATGTCATGTTGTGGTGCTTTTGTAAGACACAGGGTAGTGACGTAGCACTGCATTTGAGGTGTGGTGGGATTTTTAGCCATAGTGTTATCGCAAATTATCTCCTGATTCTTACAGTGAAAGCATTTTGAAAATCGATTAGTATTTGATAAAATTAAGGTGTACAAAATGATGCCATTTTTGGCCCATCCTGTACTATTATTACTTCCGCTGTTGGAAGTTGTTGTGTTTACCTCTTCTTTATGTCTTTTGTTCGTCAAGATTACTGAAATCGTTAATGGATTTTGGACCATATGTCCAAATTATTAGGTTTATGGAAGTATGGATTACAATCAGAATCTCTGGATGCTTCTTATGTTGTCATTTATCAGTTTCACTGGGCTGCTGTATTATCAGTGAAACGTATTGAGTAATTATTCACTATACTGTTATTTATTTTTAATACTAACAGATATCATTTCACTTATTTTAGAGCTGACTACACTGACTAGATTTAGTATATACACTTGTTGTGTTATGTAAATGACTATTATTACTAAGCTTATTACTAGTAGAAATATATATATTTAGATTTGTATTATATTGCATACATGACTGTTTTTACACATTACTTGGAATTAGCTAAAACAATTTCTTGTAATGAAGACTGAATAAAATGTTTGGTTTGTTGGAGTACGGAATTGTGAACTGTGTATTTGATACAATGTTGGTTTTTTTTAAATATTGGGATTGAAGGCTTTTAATTCATAAATCTTGGTTGGATTACAGACGTAATGAGTTAAACGTAATGGAAAAGGGTGATGTACAGTGTTGTTAATATTGGTAGACGTAGACTACAAGCTGTTTTGTTGTAATGTTTTGATTAATCATTCTTGATTGGGCTCTCTGTTAAAGGTAGATTGTCAGTGCTAGTGTAATTGGTTATTTAATTAGTTATTGGTTAATTAATTCACGGCAATGCCACATGCAAATTTACATGCAGGCCTAAACACAGCACAGAGCCATACTTGCACAGTGATTTGATTATGCATTTCAAGGCAAACAGTGTAGTCAAAGTTCACAAAATACGGGGTGTTAAACTAACACCATACAAGAAAGCCCAGCTGTCGCTAGGAAAGACACCATACAGCCTCATACAGTTTCTGTTGCAGCATTGACCTTCAAGGTCAAGGTCGATGATTTTCATCTCATCTGAAGCGTTGTATGCAGTTTCCTATTAGTGAGCAACCTAGGCCTTATTTCGCACCGTTTAGCCACAATACATCCATTAGACCTACATACAGACTGACTGACACGCAACTCGTACCATAGAGAAGCTTACAGCATAGCGGTAGCGCGTCAAAAAGGACACTTCTTGATGATCGACATCGTAGCTAGGATCTGGTTGTATTGAGGACACTTAAAGGGTAGGATTTGGGGAGGGGTGTTCCCTCCCCATGAGGATGAGGTCTGGGAGGGAACAGAAAATTATCTTATTTTGTGTTAAAGTGATGTTTTCGTGCATTTTTGTAGTATTTTGAGTAACTGAGTAAACTTCTAAGGGGCACATGTTTTCGATATGGCTATGCCGGTGTTATATGTAAAATAAAATAGGGCCTAATTAGACTATAAACGTCTGGTACATTTTAATATTAGACAAATGACCCATCACCACTGCAAAATGTTATTAAATTTTTAAGATAATCTAGTTTTAGATATCAGCGTCAGTTTTTGTTAGTACTGTTTCCTGTCTGTTTTTCGTTAATATTTGATTAGTATGTATTGTTTTTGTTAGTTAAAGTCACTACTGGAACATTTAGTCGTCATATTAGCAGCGCATTTTCGTCATCGATTCGGTACTTATTTAGTGAAAAACAGTTGCTACAAATAAGCCGCAGTGCAGCTGTTCTCAGAGACCGCGGAAGGTATTTGGGAGTGGGGGGCAAACCATGGCGAGCGCGGAGCGCGAGTTTATAACGGGGGTCTGGGGGCGGAGCCCCCAGCGGGGTCCAGGGGCTGAGAGGAGGCCAGGGGGCGAAGTTCCCTGAAGCTGAAACAGTTTTAGCTTTTGGAGGTTCAACTACAGTAAAACTTCGTTCTAATGGAGTCGGTTAAAACGTACACTCGGTTACAACGTACTGACTTTTACAGTCTCGTCAAACTTCCTATTCTTTAGCATAGGATGTCTGCTGGATATAACGTACTGGGCTATAATGTGCCCTCAGTTATTACGGACGTCATTTGCGGTCCGCAGGCCAGCAAATGCCCTGCATACAACGTACTGTAGAATAGACCACCTGCCTAGCACAGAGTGGTCAGTCAGCCAGCATGAACACAACCCCTGCAGACACAGTCACATGCCCAGACGCCCAGTCTCCCAGTGTGTTGGCATTCTAGGGATGCAGCGACTGAGTGAGTGGCCGAGTGGGGAGGGCAATTAGATAGGCCTAGCAATTGACGGCGTACGTGTAATCTGATCCATTTATGACCAGTGAACTGCATCTTAACAGATTCACTGGTGTGGCCAGATCACTCACACTCTCTTGCGTTACACTGTACACTGACTGTAGACGTCTATTTGTGTTACTGCAAACGTGAGTGTTAAGCGTCGACGGTGTGCCTGGTCAGACAATGACATTTCGGCACATTCACTCTGGAAATGTGCGCCGCAGCCGAAAATTGCAAAAGAATGCTAAAATCCTTCATTTTAAGGATTCATCATTCAAGGTCATTGATCTTGACATTCCTAAGAAGATTGTTACTAGTGCTTGTTATGATATGCAGCACATCTGTGCCTACCTGCAACCATTTTCATGGCAGATGAGCCAATAGCAGCAAAATAACATCTTTTTAGGGTGGGTGCCCCTCTTTTGCCTACTCGTTCGTGGGGACCCCCTAATGACATGAAATTTTGTCACAAAATACAAGAGACACTATGCTATTATATGGTGAAAACCAGAAGTCTCTATCTTACCTGGTCTTGGAACGGTACCAGGACATGGTGACACCAAGACAGACACCAGGACAGAACTACCATTGCTAAAATACGCTCTATGCTATGCTAGCTCTAACCTGTAAAAAATGAGTGCATTGTCATTGTTTTGGAATCTGTGTAATGACTGTTTTTCTACATGTATCACTTTTTGCTTTTCTGTCACAAACAGGGAAGAAAAGCTCAAAGTTGAACTTGTGACACTTTGCTAAAGAAAAATGTTTGAAGTCGAGTGCATAGACATCAAGCAAGAACCGGTAAGTTGTATCTTGTGCGAATGGTTATTTCGTATTTAATATCTGTTGAATCGATGTTCGTGGCAGTTTATTTCCAGTACTACAGAAAGTGTTTAGAATATCCATGCCATCAATATACAGATGTGTTGAAGTACATTTTTCCACCATATGATGTCTTATGCACAGTGGACGAATTATGAAAGTCTGGTTACATTTGTCTTAACTTTAAACAACAAATTTGCACATAAATATTTTAATACACATTGATGGTTTATCGTGGTTCCTACAGTTGAGGGAAGTCAGAAAATTTTAAGCAAGTTATGGAAAGTCAGGGGAAGTCAGAGAAAAATTAGAAAAAGTCAGGGAAGTTTACATTCCAAAGTCAGGGAAAAATAAGTGGGTCAGGGAAAGTCAGGGAAAATCAAAGTACCAGAGTGCAAAAATTAACAAGGATGCAGAAAAAATTGTGAACTGTTTTATGCAGACTGCATACAACAGTTCACACATTTTTTCTGTTTGCTTCGCTTGCAGATTATATGTATCTACACTTTAAAATTTGTTCCACCGTTTTTGTTTCTAGTGTGATTGCAAGCGATTGAAAGCCAACAATGGTATTTTACGTGACCAAACTAGTCAGGGAAAACGATTCATTTTTACACGAAAGTTGGGAAAAAGTCGGGGAAAATGAATTCTGCAGAGTAGTAGGAACCATGTTTATTGTACACTTTGCACAAGTATATAATGTGCATACTTAATTGCATTTGATGTCATTGGTTGTGAAGTCCTATGCCAGCGTCAATTGATTTGTGAGCAATAACTTAAAATTTTAGCCCATTACTCAGAAACCAAAAGCACTGTGTGACTGTAGTGTATTTGATCAGTGACAGTTCATGTGTTGATTTGTGTTGCAGGCTGAAAGCTGGAGTCTTAGTGAATGGCAAGTGGACAGCATTGGACACTCTGAGGCAGACAGTCAGTGTATAGTTGAATCAGCTTACAATGAGCCACATCTGCAGCCTGTAGTAGTGATGAAGAAACTCACCAATGCACAGTATGCATTGTTACCATTTTTGTATCATCTCTATGAACCCATTATTTAACCACTGTAGCACAGTGTTCCATTTTTGTAGACTGCACCTGTTTTGGTGCTGCATGCTAGAGTTATCTTGATGTTGATACATGTTGACAAACTCTCTGACAATGTCCAGTCTTGAAACATTATTGCTTTTATTCAAGATATAATTTTTTATTATTGTATATGCTGCTTTTTTATTACCTTAAAAGCTTTTTACTTGCCAAGTATTTATTTTTTCTCTCTTTCAACACGTAATTCATATACTGACTGGCCTATTTTGTGTTCATGTCAGTTTTTCAATGCAGCTCTCTCTCTTTGTGTCATATTCATGTTCATGTAGCTTGGTATTTTGACCTACTGTGATGTTTTCAATCTTTAATGATTACTATTGGCAACTAGCTGCTGAGTCAATGAAGGAGTGTTTAAAATTAGGAACATTTGATGACATTATGACACAGCATAGTGACTATTTCTAGTTGTGGTGTATGATCATTATTGTTTGCTTTCTGAAGTTCTACTGTGCACCAGACATTTCACTTAAACTGTGATTGCAATGCGGTATAATTAGAAAGAACAATAAGCAGTATTTTTGCAAGTAAACTTTTTTCATATGCCTATGTACTGCTTGCAAGTGAATAAACTGTGTTGTAGGCTTTCAGAATGGATGGTGGACTGTGAAGATGAAGGTGGGTTTTTTCCAGTAAAGCACTTTATATTGGTGTCCCGACAAAATCTGGAAACAGTGATATCGTCTTAGGTTTAGGAAATAGGGTTAAGGATAAGGTTAGGGTTAGGAATAGGGATAGGGTTAGGTAAGGGTTAAGGTTTGTGTTAGGGTTAGAGTTTGTGTAGTGGGGTAGTTTTGACGTTCTCGTTTTTTCGGTCCCACTTGGGAACCTTTCGGATTATTGCCAGTTGTGTATTTGCTATGAACGAGCACTGCAACTGTAACACCCATATATGCTTCTGCCTTTATCCAGACATTTGCTCAGACTCACAGGTTATTCGCAGGTTATTCAAGCCTTTTGCACTACTTTGCAGTAAAATTTGTTTGGAAAGTCATGAAATAAAAGTAGTAGCAGCATCAGTAGCAGCAGTAGTTACAACTGCACTACGTTTTTGACGTATCTGCTATTATTGCATCGATTGCAGTTAGAATGTCTTTGTATTTTCTTGTTTTGGCTCCAAAAGATGCCAGTTATATCTGTAATAGAGTGCAGTGGGCTATGGAAGTTTTTAACAGTATCTTATTGCATTTGGTAAAACTTTACATAAGCAGTTTGTTCTTGACTTACCTGTTAGTTTTTGCCATGTTGGTAATTGTTTGTGTCCAGTGGAGAGCTGCATCAAAGAGGAAGATGAAGAGGAATTCGTCCAGCTGTTAACTGAATACATTCAGCACAGTGAAAAAGATGGAACAGATACTTCTAACGTGCTGCAAATTGAACTTCCACACAGGTCTGAAATGTCACTCAGTGATCTGGTGAAGGTTGAATCAAGTGCTGAGAACGGAGGGCTAAACGAACAAGCCATTGATGTTGACATCCATCACTCTACTAGACAAAGTCTGGGGCAAGGCACTGTTAGAAATGTGAGTGAGGAAAATGCTGTTAGTGAAGTAACAGAATTCACTTATAACATTAACCAACCACATAAACATGCTGTTGTTGCAAGCAAACTTGACATGCTTGTACCTAGTAGTTGTCCAGGCACATCAAGAAATGATGATCTACAAATCATGGTTCATGAGATACTGGAAATGGCTCGCAGGACACAAAGTGGCCGCAAACATCACTGCACAGTGTGTGGTGCAAAGTTTGTGCGTAGAAGAGAGCTCGAGGAGCACGTGAGAATTCACACAGGGGAAAAACCGTTTAGTTGTAGTTACTGCGACCAGAAATTCCGACTGAAAGAACTGCTAGAGCCTCATGAGATGCGCCATACGGGAAATTTGCCACAGTGTCACTTGTGTGGAGGCAAATTTCTACACTTGGCCAATCACATGAAGAACGTTCATTCTGCCACCACTCACAAGCACTTCTGCTCTGTGTGTAAAAAGGGATTTCGTCAGGCTCGTCATCTGAGACAGCACATGTTAACTCACACAGATGAACGGAAGTATTCATGCCAGGACTGTGGTGCTTGTTTTCACACTAAAACCCACCTAAAGGTACATATGGTCACTCACACTAAGGAGAGGAATTTTGCTTGCAATATTTGTGGGAAAAAGTTTGCACACAATACTGGTCTTGATACTCACATGCGTGTTCACAGTGGAGTGAAACCATACTGCTGTGAAACGTGTGGCAGAGCTTTCAGCCATTCTGCAGGTTTACACAGGCATTGTCTAATTCATACATCAGATAAACCATTTATGTGCTCTACGTGTGGAAAACGATTCCGGCAGGATTCTGGTTTAAGGAGACATGCATTGATACACAGTGGACAGCAGCCGTATGAGTGTTCAGAGTGTGGAATGAAGTTCAACCAGTCCAGTTCAATGCAGAGACATAAGTTGACTCACACGGGGGAACAGCCTTACTCTTGTAGCGACTGTGGACAAAGATTTACTCAGTCTGGTGGACTCTGTTCACATCGACGTAAACACTGTAGTGCTAAAAAGACACAGACCTAATTGCAGGTAGTGCTCGTGAACTTATCTACAGTCCTGGATATTGGGTAGGGATGTTGGTTTATAGTGGAGAATTTTCTTAAAATATGTGGAACTTTTGGAGGCAAAATATGTGGAAAATATGCGGAATTTGGCGAAATATGCGGCACATATATGCTGCACATGCTGCATGTATGCGGCATATTTTTTCGCATATTTCCGGCATATGCAAATTCAAGTGATGGAGAATCATAGTCATGATCGTTAATAGGCCTTTACTGCACAGCTTTGACATTTTTGACTTCAATTTATTCTACGTCTAATTGCAAATACTGGTAATCGTTTGCCGCCAAAATATTTAGCAGTCTTAAAACAACGTTGGACAAGGAAAATGCTGAAAAATGCAATCCCGTATGCGGAAATATGTGGCATAAATGCGAATTTTTTCATATGCGGCATAATTTTCGCATATGCCATTCTGAAAATGCCATTATATGCAGAAAAATATGCGATGTGCGGATTTTGGCAAAATATGCGATCGCATATTCGCATATAACCAACATCCCTAATTGCGGGAATTGAGAGTGGTTGGGGTTTCCAGCATCAAAATATTGAGGATCAAAGCACTGCAGATGCTGAAAGGGTGGGTTATGGAAGGGAGATTATACAAATTTTTTTATCAGTTCAGTCCGCTCCCCACTCCCCAGATGCATCCACCAATGGGAGGATGCATCTGGAGAGTGGGGATGGGACTAAACTTGTAGAAAATCTGTGAATTTCTGATCTCAAACTGTGTATTTTGTTGCATTTTCAGTACTGTTACATATGTTTTGCAGTATGTTATATTATCTTATCGACTTAGAGTCTTAGATCTTCACTTTGTGGATTCCCAGTGTGGTGGCGTGACATTTATGACTGCAGAGTCGAACCTTGTAACTTGTATCTGTGTGAACCATGTATGCTGTGGCTGTGGCAAGTGGCATGCAGACATTTTATATAATATTTATTATTGTATTTATTTGCAGTATTCACTAATGATAGTTCAGATTTTGATACTCGACCAAAGCTAATTGTTTTGCCACATTTGCGGAGTGATTTCTTATTTTTAAGAAGGTTGTTACAGACAGTGATCAGATTGGTAAGGGATGGATAGCAGTGATGGGACCAAGGCACCAACCAACAGGACAAGGCCAAGGCATTTAATACACTGAGTAGGTCTGAATAAGCAAACATGAAAACACAGCTCTGATATAAATCCTATTAAGAAAAAAAATCTCAGTAATCCTATTAATCCAGTCACATTAAACATCAGTCTAATTTTTTACAATTTTATGCCATGCAAGCTTAGTAGTCTGTCATCTTATCAACTAGAGTTGTGAAATAACGTTGCATGTTGCATCTTAGAAACGTCAACTTCTCAAGCGCATAGTCTAACATTTTTGAACGATGTGGGCGCATTAAATGCTGTTTTGTGAGAAAACTCGTTCTACAAACGGCAATGTAGCAGAACACTGAAGAGGCGAGAAAGTAGCGGCCTAAGCAATTACCGGGTACTGTATTCTGAGTCAGCGAAAGGTTGTGCATCCTTGCAATCGTCATGTTCTATAGAGAATTGTAAGTAAGTAAGATATTTGTCTGAAAGTGTGTAAGAAACTCCAAGCGAACTTTTGATTTTGCATTAGTAGGCCTATTACAATGATTTACCTAGAGCGTACAGTGTTTTGCATCTTGCTTTGTAGGTTAGTGTCTTGGTCTCAGTCTTGTGACAAGACCAAGACACTAACCTCCAAGACCGAGGGCAAGGCCAATACATCAACTTTCAAGGCCAAGGCAGTAAAAATCTGCCTCTAGGCAGCTCGAGGCAAGGCACTGCCTTGAGGCATCACATCACTGACGGATAGTCCCATGGTTATTGCTATCATCACCCATGCAACTAACTTTGTCATGTGGCAGATGATCAATAGACCACATGAGTTAACTGATGAAAATTTCAACAGAACTCACTACTGATTTTCCTGAGATGAATTACAGTATGGCAGAATATCATGACAGTCTCATTTTATATTTAGCATCTAGCCGTACTTTGTAGTTTATTTGCTGCTCAGTTTGTGTTGCTTTTTGCGTTTTTATTGTTGTTCCTTTTCTTTTTTCTTTTTTTCTGTACCTTGTGTACGATTAAATAATAAATTGTGCAATTTGCAATGTTGACATCCTGAGTACTGCTGAGGCCAATGTTCTGCGTAGCTGCGTTTTGCATATTTCATTTTCTGTAACATAATGTCTCTCTGTGAGTTCCACATACCCATGTTTTGCCAATCTGTGTTGTATATATTCCATTGTGTTCGGCAGTGCTTTTGTTTGCTCGTTATTTACTATCATACTTGCTTACTGTTAAATATAGGTGGATCATGGTCTAAGTTTTTGGGGATTATACATTTCCTGTTTCTGTATCTCTGCAATACATCTACCTTTTGTCACACACCCAATCCAGCTGGTGGGTCTGTGCGAAGTTTGTTCAAAAAGATCTTAGAAATTAGTGATTGCTGGCTTAATGTGAACATTTGACGTGATTATGCAAACTTTTATTTTGCCATGTATAATGCGATTCATTGACAAGTAGTGGTGCAATGTTGTTGTGTGCAGCTATTGTCAATAAATAAATCAATACTGTTTTCTTATAAATGCAGTTGTTAAACTGCTATGCAAATCAATAGCAACAAGCAAATATCATGCAGGACAGCTCCATCCAATGCCACAGACACCAGTTTACTTATACCATAGACGTCTTAAAATAAGGACTGACGGCGGCCGTTTTCAGGTCCGCGAACTTGGGTCCATCAGTATTTTTAGTTTTTTACTATAACTTTGTCAAACGTCGTTCGTTTGCTACAAAATTTTGTACACATAGTGCCACAGACAACATGAACAAATGCTGCAAATTTGGTTACTGTATGATTTCTACTTTCTTGTGTGTGCATATATTGTGGCTAAACCATACTTTGGTACATACATTGTCTGTGACACTGTGTACAAAATTTTGTAGCAAACGGACCACGTTTGACAAAGTTATAGCAAAAAACTTAATATACTGATGGACCCAAGTTCGCGGACCTGAGCATGGCCATCGTCAGTCCTTATTTTAAGAGGTTTGTGACTTAAACCCAGTGACAGTGACAGCTGGGATGCAAGAAGCAATTTTGTCACCCACAATTTTTTTGCCTGCTGTAAAATTTTTGTCATAAATTGTTCAAAATTTGGGCCCATTTTGAGGGAAGTCATAGGTAGAATTGAAATTTTTAGCATTCACATATCTGTCTTGTCAGAAATTTGTAAATTCTTGCCTCTACCAAATTTTATGTTGCAGTATATACCAGACTTATGTACAGCACAACAATGTAATGCCTATATGGTCCTTTGTGTACGTAGTGCGTGACTTTAAAATGAGACTGGATAGCTACTGGCAGATCCAGAAGCTGGAATAAGGGTGTGCATGGCAAATATTGTAGCACAAGCCTACAATGGGGTCCGGGCTTAGCCCCCAGTAAGGTCCAGGGGCAGACGGGGTGAATTCCCGTTCCCCTGGAGCTGAAAACATTTCGGCAATCAAGCCAAATTTTTGCTTAAATGTTTAAGTCCTTTTTGAATATTTTTATCAAGCTAACTGTTTTATCTGGTTTGTGACCAACATATTTGAAAGAGGAATGTGGCCGCATTGGCCATTGCATATTACTGGAATGGGGCCATCACCGGTTTTCCCGCCCTGGATCCACCAGTAGACATAGCAGAATCAGTGTTTCTTCACATTTTTATATTCACTGGCAAATATCACCTACTGTCAACGTAATGCCAGGCTGATGCCGAAATTAAGAGTGTTGCTGCAAAAGTGATAACTGCCAAACAAAGAATCTTATCGCCAAGTTACTTCAAAATTCCAATTTTGACTTATTTGGCATTTTCAAATGCCAGATGGCAACACTTCTGTGCACTGGAAAATTCACCAGTAAATAAAAGAATGCGATGTTCATATCAAGCAAGTAATCATCATCATCTACAAGTAATGAAAAGTAAATGAAAATACTGTAAAACATTGTGTGTATTTAAATCTAATGGGAGAAGTCCGCAGATCACACGCAACAATTACTAGGCCTAAATTTGTCTAGGAAATAGTGTGTCTTCACAGTCTTTTAACCTAGATACGTTCACACGAGCCACTGTTAACAATGTCACCGCTCCGAGAGCTCCACTGTTAACAATGTCACCGCTCCGAGAGCTCCACGTGGTAGATGCAGTTCAGTGAAAAGCTCGGTCAGTGTAATGAGTAGCACAAACCTGTCGTTCTGGCAAAAAAACTTCAGCTTATGAACTCTTGTATTCAGCGTATTAACAGTGCTTGACATATTCTGCATTTAGTTTCCACACAGGCCTATATACCGAACTTCCTCATTGACTATTATGTGGTTGGCGAATGGCAAGTGGACAGCGTTGGGCATTATGTGGCAGATGTCTGCAGCAACCTCAATATGCAAAATCTTTCCCTGTAACACAGTGGAAAAAAATGTCCATTAGTCAAATGCATACAATTCTGCCTAGAATTCACACATGTGACACAGTAAAATATCTCCAATAAACTGGCAGAATATATGACACATTGTGAACCACTTATTTGCTTTGCCACAGCTGACATGGAATAAGTAAGTAAGAACGAGTAAGCAGTTTATCGACAAGCTTTGGGCACACGTGCCTACAATAAAATGCACTGCAAAAACACAACCGAAGTGAAGTGAAAACATAAAGACAATTACAAAACAAGAATACCTTACAGCTCAGTAGAGTAACCCCAAGCTCTGGTAAATTTCAACCCACTCAAGAGATCGCTGCAACCCCTCTCCCCCCTCACTAGCTCCCTGACAATGAATCAGCTGTATGCAGTAGACCTGTGTGCATTTTGACAGCGTCTTGTTATACAGAATTTTTTCTTAAATTTTGCACTTGAAAATCTACAAAAAATACACTTTTTCAAAGTGAAAAATGTAAAAACAAATTGGGGAAAGAGAGGCAATGCCCACACATCTTAGTGCACTAGAATTTTTTTAACATGTGCTATAGATACTGAAACTTGACTTTTTTGCTTACTTTATTCGACCACCACTTGCAGTGCAGCTCTACTCTTGAATAATTCAAGTATTGAATACAACAAAGTAACGCCCAACCCTTGCTTTTCTTTCTCCCTATCATGCCTTACCTTTCTCTTCCACTGGGTCTGGAACACAGGTGTTAGCAGACAACATCCAGGAAAAATTTGTGAACTGATGATTGTGTGAGAGAGTGGCCACATTGATTTCTGTAATTAAAAACTTTCAGTGTGTGTCCACAGTCTTATTATTATTATTATTAACGACATTTGTACGGCGCAAGTTCGAAGAAAAGAAATGCAGCAAATGTGCCAAAACAATAACAACAGCTCCAAAGAGACTGGCAAATAACTAACCTTCCAGTGAAATCGAGCAAAACGTCAACGAGTTCCAGCTGACAGTGTTCTTCGTGATCAACAAAGTCTTGTATTTTGTGCGGATGTGATAGCCCGACTTCCAGCCAGACAGAACTGTGCAGAAACATAGCCAATGTTCATCATACTGTACATATAGCATGACCTTACTTGCTAGTTAGTGTACAGCCTTTCAAAATCATGTCACTAATTTCATGGATGTTTTCTTGGAATTATTCAAATGCTCGACAATTTCGATTTGGTTTCATTCTCTCGAAACACAACCTCGAGTGTTCTACAGTGATCGACCTCATTTTTTGGGACAGAAACAAACTCACTGCAAAAGTTATTTTCATTCAAGTCATTAACAACTTATACCAAATCGACAACATTTGCTGTATTTGTTCCACTGATGACATATTATGTGCATTTCAATATGAAAACACCTGAAACCTGCTAGTACAGAAAACTGAAGTAGAGGTGTGCGGAATCCAACAACAATGTCTATTTATAATCTTCAGCTGCATGACTGACAGACAGAGCATAGCTGCATCCATGATAAAATGTTAGTTTTAGTCTACCTAATAAAATCACACAGTAGCACAGACAATAAACATCAGACACTGAGAAACCAAACTAAAAAAACAAAATCATCGTTAATTACAGTACGTAATATCGCAACTTTTCGGTTTTCGGTTGAAAACAGTTTTTTTGCAAAACCAAACTGTAAACTGAACCGATTCATATTGTGCAAGCCGCACACACCTCGAGTGCAGTATTCACTAGCAAGTGTTGCCTACCCAGTATCCTTAACAATAAAGCGTGATCCTCGCAGAATCTCTCTGATTACAGTCATGCCATCGTCTCCAGCATCAAGAGCTTTATGATCTTCAAACCTGCATGAAATTAATATACAGGGTGGTCCAAAAAACCGCACAAAGTTAATGACACCATAATTTTGCAACCATACATCAAAAATTTATTAAAATCAGCCAACGTTTCACGGAGCTATTCGAAAAATAAAACTGGCATGTTTTTTATGGACCGCAGTGTCGAGGGTAATACTTAGTTGCACAGTTCAATTTCCAGCGGCAATAACAAAGAATATTTAACTGCTGTATTCAAATATTGACTTTAGTCACGTAAGAAATTTCTTTCGGAACATTTTGCTAAAAACCACATGACTCTATGACGTACAGTTGCAAAATTATGGTGTCATTAACTTTGTGCGGTTTTTTGGACCACCCTGTATGTTTCAGAAAACAAAAGAGAAGACCAAAATACAGATCAAGGGTCTATATCTTTGGGGGTGTGGGAGTTATCCCACTTCAGACACTGTGAACTAATGCAGGCTGAACCTTAATCTTAATCTGTCATATCTCTGTTTTAATTTTTAACGTACTTTTATGTATGATTACTATTTTAAATAAGTAAAACCCTAAGCAAGTCAGCTGGATAGCCGGCGTTGGCTACATTAATAGTTAGCAACTTTAACCAACATTTCTGTTAACAGGAGGGCCTGCTGCTATGCAGAATTTCTCCCTTGGCATCTGCCATAATCATAAGTACTACTGACAAGTCATATACACCTGACCACAGAGGAAAGGCCATGCTGCATTGGCCTGGGTGACTATGTTAAATACCACCAATCCAGCAGTCCTATTAACAGTTTTTGAACCACTCCTCAAGGTGGCTTGGTAACCTAAGTGGTGTTTTTCAACAGCTAACAGGGCGTGTCTGTTCTACAAGACTCCGCCCCTATTGCCTTATTTGGACGCTCATTATTCAACTAAGTCAACCACTAACGCGATCTGCCTACCAAGATAAAACTGTGGTCGTAGGCGATCTACGGTAGTCTCATGAATCTGTGGTGGGCGTGTCTGTTGTTATTTTTGGTTTTTATCATTGAACTAGGCCCAAATATTATATAATAATTATACATAATATTTAGTTCAGTGGTTTTTATCGTCCGTAACGTTGAACTGGATGAAAATATTCAATTATCTCTATGCGTTAGACCACGTTCGTTTAATGTCGTTTGGCATGAATATTTAAATAAACATGACGTCAGCAGTGAACAGCCCCGCCCCCTTAGCCGATGAAAAACGCAGCTCTAATGGTTAGGATGCTAGACTGACTATCAGAGAGTTGTGGGTTCAGCTCTCGATCGTGTCACTACCAACTGGTTAATACTTGGGTGAGTCGCTGTCTGCAAACGGGTAAACCATCTCGGTACATTACCAACACAAGGTCAACTCAGCCTTCCATCCGTCTGGACTACTGGCCTCCTTGGCCGGCGTTAAGGTGGACCTCATTCACCTGCATCGGGTGGCAGGTAACACTGTGTGATCCCATATGGCAGGTGATGCTCTATAGCTCTGCAACCATGCAATGTGTTTCCTATAGTGAGCTATACACCCCTTCAACCCTTTACTTCAGGCTACTATCCAGCATCGATCAGATTTCAGCAAGAGCTAAGTCTACCTGAGTATTTCTGGTTGCAAAGATAGCATCTCTTCACTTGTAACATATGGCGGGTTGCTTACAAGGAAGTCACATCCAGATGCCAATTGCTGAGACAGATGTTTGTAAAATGCTACAAAGCAAAACAATAATTGCTGCACGTGTGTTAAAACACATCACGTTTTATTACAGTGTCATGTTTATTGACCTTGCAGCCACTATTTTGGTGGCAGCTGTCTTGCCTTGCCCTTTCATTGATCTGTTTCTTTCTAGCTCCAGCAAATGCATGGTACTACTTGTGGTAATTTCCACCAATTTGTAGCTCATTCAATTAGACATGGAGAAATAAATGATCGATCACACGATTAATGGTTCACATTTTTTTACCAAAACAAAATTTTAATGGCTGAAATTTTAACCAAAGTCGCATCAATATAAATACACGTTGTTTCATAAAAAGGCACCCTTTTTGTTTCTTTTATAACTCGGTCGAATGGTGATCAATTTGCATAAAATTTTTAGCAGATGTAGCGGAAGAAATACAAATTCAAATTATTTCAACAAAATGAGGCCATTAGTTAACTATTCTTTGCTAGTCGTAATGTAATGCTGACATCATAATGTGTCGTGAGTACAAACTGGCTCGTCTCAACTGGTTCTGTCAGTAGCTACCCTGCTTCGATGGTGAACTTTGTCTAGTTTACTGATGAAAAATGTTCATCGTGTCAGCACTTAGCAACATGAAGGCATAAAATCAGGTGTCTTGCAATCCTAAAACTCTTCCATCTCATAAGCAGAGTGTGCAGTCTTGCTGAAAGGTGTAAAAGTTAAGCTATCCCCACAAGTGTGTGAAAGTGATCATCTTGGGCATTTTTGTGGCTACAATGTTAAAACTTCAACAGTTTATCATCAATAAATTAGATAAAGTTCACCATCGATGCAGGGCAGCTATTCAGCAAGTCTGTCAGCACTGGTTGCAACAAGCCAGTTTGTACTTGCAGCACAGTATGACGTCAGCATTACGTCATGACTAGCAAAGTATTTAACTATCAGCCATATTTTGTCCAAATATTTCAAATTAGTATTCCTTCCGCTACATCTGGTAAAAATTTCATGAAAACTGATCATCATTTGACGGAATTATGAAAGGAAAAAAAAGGGTGCCTTTTTTATGAAACACCATGTATATACAAAGTAGATTAAACGACATTATGACAAGCATCTAAAATCATCACAGTCATCTATTATCAACATTTCAATCTGTCTACAAGACTGGGTTGAAAAAAGTAATAAGTAAGTAATGTATCAATGCATCTATGAGAGCTAACAGCTCAATAACTAAAAATCTGCTACATCAAAAGATGCATTTCTTAAATTGGCAATTACTGTTGTTAGCTTTTAATCAAAGGTAGCATTAATTAATGGTTAAACTCGGCAAAGTTAACTATTAAATCATTTAATCATTACCAGCTCTAATTCTAAAATAAATCAATTATGACACAGTCAACTAACCATTAATGTACACAGTATTTTCTGACTTCACCATAATGAAATGCTTGAAATAAGATACAAACATAATTTAACGTAAACTCCACAGATTGATATAACCAAATTTAGTTAATGACAAAACATCATACTGAAAAATTCCTACATTCAGTCCATGCTTCTGTCAAGACTTCAAGACGATCCGACACGCCGTTCGAGTGTGCATTTTCAGCTGTTAATTTACACGCATCGACGCTGGAATCAATGGCAACGCCGTGAAGCTGAAACAGACATGCCAAAAACAATGTTTCCAATTAATGAAAATACTGTACAGTAAGTTCGGCATGTGAAGTTTGTCGGTGTATTAATTGGTGTATGATGAAACTTGTAAAACAGAGAAACATGAAAAGATGAAAAATTGAAATCTTCAATGAGACATATGCCAAATAATCAGTGGCAGTGTGGTAAGGGGCAGGGACAACTTCTATTGCAACACTGCAGACTATTTTTGCAGTATTTTCCATACTTTTTTAGAGCCAAATAACAAAACTTGTAAGACAGAGTTTTTTATTTTCATTTATCATGAAAATTGTACATGCAGAACACATAAACAAAAATGCATGAAAATACACATTAAAAGTAGTACACAAAAAAGAATACAGGTTTTTAAAAACTCAACATGTAGGGACAGATGGCAACTGAAAACACAAAAATACTTTTACACTTTACTAGAAATATATGTGCTGTAAACTGCAGCACTAACCAATGGCAACTGCTTCAGCAGTGAAATACAGATGGCGCCACTTCCACATCCGACCTCAATAAACCGTTTACTGCTAACAACTGAGTGGTCACTAAGCATCCTCACAACCAGCTCCTGCAAGTAAGAGAATGTACTCTGAAACACTGGTCAAAACCAGAATACTCACAAATTAATTTGAAAATATCTGTCAAATTTCTATAAAATCCACGGTTCAACTAAAGTGTCAGATAAAAGTTATGAATTCTAGAAACAATTTATTCTATAATTTTAATCATAACTCTGTTCCCAAAACTGTCATAAACACTATGCTTTCACGATATTTCTCATCAGAAGGCAACGTTTTCTTTTAAAAACCACAATATTTGACAGGCACTTTCTGTAACCACACCGACTTGAAGCAATAACAGTGTTAGCGAGACACCAAGTACAGGGTGGGCCAGCTAAAGTGAAGCCAACTTACATTTTTGCTGGTAACATTTGAATGCATAGGTAAAATTCAATGATTTTTTGCAAATGTGATAACAGTTCAGACATACACATTGGGAATCATAAAAATTTAATGTTGTTTGTCAGATGGCGTAACCAGGTTAGGTATTTTCTCCCTTGTTACATCTCTCATTTTACTGACTTACTCGCATAGGCTGATAATTTACGTTTTGACGAACTAAATAAAATTCTATAGTAAAATCGTCTGGTTTTGCTGGTATTTGTTAACCTTAAATAATATCTTTGGGAATAACTACCTGTTTCTGCATTTTGATGTTTAAAATAACACGAGAGGACAGAATTGTTATAAAGGCGTTTAACATATGATTTTTTCCAAGTTGTCTGTCTGCGGCAGTCGTGTTGATCATATGTGGCACC
>Ga0209454_1000630_pt1 | contig 19041 bp, 9 predicted proteins | sample WorMetHERISLAND1_2_FD_187400 | JGI IMG/M metagenome (GOLD analysis project Ga0209454, IMG submission 187400) | Marine gutless worms symbiont microbial communities from Max Planck institute for Marine Microbiology, Germany - Olavius geniculatus... | ecosystem: Host-associated > Annelida >... | reverse complement strand
GCTTAATCTGGTTTGCTAATGAAAAATCTTTACTGTGTCAGCACTAAGCAACATTGGGACATGAAATCAGGCGTCTTGCGATCCAAAAATGCAACCATTTTGCAAGCTCGGTGTGCTAGTGCACTGTCTTGCTCGAACGCGTAAAAGTCCAACTATCCCCACAGACACGTAAATGCCATTGCATGCATGTTTTTGTAACTGTAACTGTAAAACTTCAACAATTTGTCATGAATGAACCAGATTTTTCATTATTGGAGCAGGGTAGCAACTGACAGCTTATATGAATGTTTGTTTTGATTTTTTGCAGAACTTCTTACTATTTATTTACATGTTACCATACAATTTTGCACAAGAAATTCAATGAATGTCAAGATTTGCTATCAAAGTAAGATTTATCTGTGTAGTTGAATCGTTTTTACGTGCGAAAGCAGCTACTGCTTTTAGCGCGTCTTAGCCATCGCAACTCTGTCTGTCCGTCCGTCTGTCACACGGGTGGATCAGGCAAAAACGGTCTAAGCTAGGATCACCAAATCTTCGCCGTCGGCTGCCCAGAAGACTTCAGTTTCAGGAACCATAAAGCTTTTCGATAAATTCGAAGGGGGTCACCATGAACGAGGACGCTAAATGAGAGGTGGGTAGGCAAAATTTGCGATTTTTTGCCATTAACTCGCTGTATCTCCGTAACAGTGCGAGATAAGGCCCAGGTTACTATTAATCACTAATAGGAAATCGTATACTGGCTTTCGATTGGCACCAAATTCAATGACCTTGGGTGACGTTGAACGCCAAAATAGGGGGTTTATGGATTTTTTTGGCGCTTTCGGCCTGGACAAGTCTATATCATTCACAAGGCGGCGCCACGGTACTGGCGTTGGTGGCATGGCGTAGTTGTTAGCGCGTTTCGGCTGAAACGAAGTTACTCTACGCCGGGCCTGGTTAGTACTGCGATGGGTGACTGCCTGCTGGTAGGAACTGCTATAGGCTTTCGCGCGTCCCGTGAGCATAAGCTCAAATTTCTTGTGTAATACGTTAGCTGATCATCGGTTTGTTGTTGTTAATGTTGATATTCATTGCAAACATGCACTCTGTGCCACGTCAGTACAGTGACTTGGTTCAACTTTTTCTGTTTGCTATAGCATTCTGGAGTCAGCAGGTTGTTAAACACTGGTGGCAGTTGTTGACATCAACTGAAACTGGCGCTGCTGTTCCAACATTTGTTTTTAATGTTACTGATGTTTCCATTATGGCTATTGGTGGTTTGTGCAACATCATGTTGTAGAATGTTCAGTTTATTGTTGAGTTAGTAAAGATATGAGAACGTGACACACACTGTCTTCATAATAGTTTTAGCTTTGCAGGCATTGTTTTTTTGTGTATACTGTCTAATCTGGTTGATTTTTTTGATTTCCATTTTTATTCATTTTTACACGCGAAAGCTAGCATAGCTATAGTGCGTATTAGCTACGGTAATTCTGTCCATCCATCTGTTCGTCTGTCTGTTCGTCGCGACCCGATACCGATCCAAGACCAGTTGAGATAGAGGATTCAGGTTTTCACCATATGATGTCTCTAGTATTTCTTGCCAAAATCTCATGCCACTGGGTGAAAGGGGTCCCCACGAATGAGGGGGCAAAAGAGGGGCACCCTCCTAAATAGACGCTATTCTATCGCTATTGGCTCCTCTGACGTGAAAATGGTTGCAAATAGGCAGAGACATGCTGCTTATCATAACAAGCACTGGCGACCAGCTTCTTAGGAATGTCAACATCGATGACCTTGAGTGACCTTGAACCCTAAAATATCGATTTTGAGTGATTTTTTGGCAATTTTTACCTGCAAAAGAGTGAATTGCGACAAAACCGATGGATATAGACCAAGATGATTTGCGAACAGGAACTGCCATAGGCTCTCGCGCATCTCATGAGCATTAGCTCAGATTTCTTGTTAATGTCAGGTAAAAAGTGATAGAAAGTTTAGTTTGTCATTAATCTGTTTATGTATCAGTTGGTTCATGAAAATTGAGCTGTTAATTCATGTTGCGTAACTCAATTAAATATTGAGTGCTTATCAATCAGAGTTTTTTTTATCAGTCACGCTAAGTTTTGCATTTGAGGCACCACACCTGCTTCTTGTATGTTGCTGTAATTTACATAGTAAACACCAGGAGTCCAGGACTTGAAACTTTAATATTTCAGAGGTTTGTATAGAGCAGTGTGTTCTAGGTATATTTTCATTAGTATTTGATAGAGTTTCAACACGAACTTAGAAATTTAGTGTGTCACTTTTTACTCGCGAAAGCAACTACTGTTTTCAGCGCGTCTTAACCATCGCAATTCTGTCTGTTTGTCTGTCCATCACACTTGTGGATCAGTCAAAAACGGTGCAAGCTAGGATCACCAAATTTTCACTGTTGGCTGTTTGGAGGACTCTAGTTTCAGGAACTGTAAAGCTTTTTCATAAATTTGAAAGGGGTCACCCTGAACGAGAGTGCTAAATGAGAGGGGGTGGGAAAAATTTTCAATTTTTAGCCAATAAGTCGCTGTATCTCGATAACTGTGTGAGATAGGGCCTAGGTTACTATTAATTACTGTTGCCATCGAATTCAATGACCTTGGATGACCTTGAATGCTAAAATAAGGGTTTTTATGGATTTTTTGGCGATTTCAGACTGCAAGACACATTTTAACAGCGAACTGCGCCAAAAGCAATTAAGATAGACATAGAAAAGCTGCATATGAAATTTTCGGCATTGAACGTATATTTTGACGGTCCAAGTCTTGATTTTATAGGTTGAAGGAAACCTGCGCACAAGGTCATCAAAGAGCGGTACCCCCATAAAAGTCATTATTTTACCGTTGCTGGTCAGTTTTTTCGTGAGAACAGTGCAGATAGGCACAGACATGCTACCTATCACAACAAGCATAATGACGAGCTTTTCAGTCATATCAACATTGATGATTTTGAAAGACCCTAAACTTCTGAAATGAGGGTTTTTTTTATTGATTTTTGCAATTTTCGGCTGCAGCGCACACTCCAAGAATGAACTGCGACAAATGGCTGGAGATAGACTGACAGTTTGCGAACAGGAGCAGCTATAGGCTTTCGCGCGTCTCATGAGCATTAGCTAAAATTTCTTGTTTGCACTTGTCTTGATGTTATAGTAGCTACAATGACCGTGTAATGTTGACATTTCTGCAATTAAGCTGTAACTGACTAACTTGTCTAAAATTCTGAATGATATCTGTTCACTGCTAAATGTTGCTTCAGCTAACAGAAATTGTTCCAGTGAAGGGAGTGGCAGTTGTTGAAAATCTTTTTGCAGAAAGTTCAACAAATCAGCAATCAGAGGTTAATAATTTGATGAATTCTTGTTGTTTATTGCACGTAGATACTGTTTTGATTTGTGGGTTTATTCTAAGGTGCTGCGCTGCATGTTATTCATGGTGCATTGAGTCTTGTATGACAGTTGATACAAGACTGATCTGCAGTGTGTGTGTTGAGTCATGATAGACAGACGCTGATGCATGTTATTAGCCACGTTGATACGAACACTGACAACGTGGCTGCTGAGTGCATCACACATTTACTTATATTATGATGTGCATTCCTTTTGAAAAGGCGTCTGCTGGTCTGGGCTATACTCCTTGATATATCTTCTCCTTACTTTCAACATGATATTTGCAGTCTGTTTTACTTTATAGTATATTTTGATGAAAAATAAGTTCATTCTGATCTTTCATTTAGTTGAATTCATTTATTTATCATATGCTGCGTGAATGCCAAGTTCTGTATCGATAGTGGATGTTTGTGTGTGTATAAATAATATTTTGTTTGCTGATTATATTTGCATGTGTATTGTAAGTATGGTTGTGTTTTTTTTGTGTTAGTTTATTTGATTTTTAAAAATTTTTGCTGTCATCACTATTGCAGATTGCCAACTCTGCAATGATCCGTGTGCATCAGCAGTTGCTGCACTATTAGCTGATATACATATTTCATCTTAGGTTGTAACCATGTTCATGTATGAATTAATGTTGCACACTGTTTTCTTCTGTGTGCAAAATATGTCTACAGTATGCCCACGTTTTTTGCAACATCTTTGTGCACACATAAAACATCACATAATTTCACGTTTTTTTTGGTTTGATAGACCTAACTGTTATGACAGTTGCAGACCTGTCTGATCGGATGACTTACTTGTCTGTCATTGTCAACAGCCTTACAGTTCTGCGATTAGATATAACCTGTCAGAACCAAATTCAAGGGCTTCGCTGCTGGGATGAAGGGTGCCAAGAGCATGCATGGAGGTTGGTGCTGTAACTGGTGGAAAATTCTGAAATTTGTTTTTTAATACTGCCACTGAATTACAACGTCAGTTGTCACTGCTGCTGTTGTATGTTGTATTCGGTCTCTGTGATGGACATCTCATCGCAGTCATCCATTACTGGAAATTTAGTTTGAACTATCTGGGTTTTTTGAACCTCACATGTTCAAATTTCAGATATCTGGCTTTTTATTTATCTAGCTTATAATACAAATCCTGTTTAATTTCTACTTTTGAGTTTTGATGTTTCATCGTCCACTCGACAGAAATGTGACAGGAAGAATGGTTTATATAGGATGTTCTTGTTCTTTCTGGGTCTTAGTTTTTTTGTTTGATTTTCTTTGTACACATCTCTTGAAAAACTTTCCAAATTTCTGTCATTGTCTCTTGATCTGTTTTCCTTCGCAGCTGTTTATTATTTGAGCTGACCTTTGCATATTATTGCATGATACTGAAATACATCGAATTAGCTATCAGAAGCTTAGTGATGACTGATGAGATATAGCTTGCATCGCTTGCAAACTGCACTCCCTGGCTCGTCCTGTTTGTGACTTGACAGAATTTGATCGTTTGCTAAAGTAAATCTGTGGCAGTAACCAGTGAAACGCTTCATTATGCGTGGAGTGTTTCTTGTTACTTTGCTCAACATTCATTATTTTCGACAAGAAGGAGGATATGTTAGTGGCTGTCTGTCTGTCTACTTGAGCACTCAGCAGTTATATTTTTATCTTTAAGGGTTAAAGGTTAAAGGTGGTGACTGGTGATATAGCTCTTAATGGGAAGCCCATCTCAGAGCTGCGGAGTGTCACCTGCCGTGTGGGATGGCACAGTGTTACCTGCCACCCGAGTCCCGACACAGGTGAATGTGCCTCGCCTTAACCCCAGCCAGATAGGTGGTACTTGATTTACCTACACCAGAGGGGTGGAAGGCTGAGTTGACGTAGGTGGCTGGTTACATATCGCGATGGTCAAACTGCACAGTTATTTTGAGTAGTGAGAAGATTCACAGCAGCCTTTCCCATACTCTTGGATGGATATTTGGGGAAAGACCGAAAAATGGGCGATGGTCTTTTAAGAAAAATTAGGGAGAATAGAAATGAAAATAGGGGAAGATAATAGCCCTTTTTTGGTCTTATCATAAGATGGGGTGATTTCAGCCTTGAAGGGTGAATTCGGCATTCTCTTTCCATTGATGTATAATTTATGCTTCTTCTAATTTTTTCACGGTTCTGTATTCAGGTACCCATCTAAATCGAGCTGGAGTTGTTTATCCAACTACTAATCTTGTTCATACAACCAGTGAAAAAGACAGAAGTACTATATTATCAGTAAGCCACTTCAGTGTTATCTCCATTGTTATTTTTTTGTGTGTAGTTAATCAATGGAGCTTTTTCGTGTCAAACCTGAGGCGCGTGGTGAAAAGTTTGTCTGCGGATGTTGCATCAGGTTTAGGGTTTGGGTTAGGAATAGTAGAGGATGATAACAGTAGTAAATTATAGCTTGATTATAGTGTTACCCTGCAACATTTGCAGATCCGCTCGTCAGCTTTTTCCTGTAGCTTCTATTCTGAATAAGTTTAGCCAGTAAAACAGTTAGCCTTTTTCTGCTGTTATATGCGAACATATGATCGCAGCCATACAACGCATTTGATTATTGTAATCAACTTTTTGTGTAGTTTGAAAAATTTGTTTTGCATTGACAGCATAAATGTATGAGATGATTGGTAAATTGAGTAATGAAACACTCTCAAATGCTATTGCATGTCTCTTAGTGATATGGCAACTTGGTAGATGTTGCTATTAAATATAATTACTTGTTTATTAGAATCAAACTATTTTTGAATAGTTCTATTCATTGCTACTCAACATGTGTTTTACAGACATTCTATCAGAGTGATTTGGGTCAGAAAGGCTACCTCAGTCGGCAAGATGTAAAAGCAGCAGTTCTTGCATTGTTTGGTTATAAACCAACAAAGGTATGATGTACAAATATGATCCCATTTCGATCCTCGGCTATGGTTTGTTTCTGACCTACTGTTGCACAATACAGACTGCAGAGTGCACATATCTGTCATGTCTACAGCTTGGATTGAGCTATAAGACAATGGTGCACAAACATTTTCAGCTGAAGGTGACTGAATCTAGTCTTTTACCCACTGCAGGCCAGTCTGTTTGATAAGTAGCCTTTTATTTGCATTTAATTCTTCGGTAGAAACTCATCTCAGAGCTTTAGAGCTACGAAGCATCACCTGCCATATGGGATCATAGTGTTAAATGCCACTGGACACAGGAACACGCACCCCACCTTTACATAGCCTGGAAGGGTGGATTTTTGAGTTGATCCGATTGCTTAATTAACCTCTCAGAAGACTTTAAGTTTGGCATTTTCATTGCAGACTGTTAACATTTCTAGCGTATAACTAGTGTTTGTTGTTGTTATCATGTTTTCAACAGGTTGAAGTGGATAGATGGCTTGAAGATGTCATTAGTACTGATGGCCACATCTGTCAGGGTGAGAATGCTTGAGTTTATTTAACATCAGCTGTGGTCATTGTGTGCATTTCTGTTTATTCTGAGTATGTAACAAAAATGCTAAGGCTAACTTACTGCTGACATTGCAGCACAAAATATGTGGCTAATTCAGCACTGCTTTTCTCTGTATGGATTTTATGATGATAATAATAATAGTAATATTAATATAGTTTGTAGTAGTTTTGTAGACATTTATAAGAATTTGCAATAAATACAGGGATGGTTAATTTTTGCTTAGAAGTTAATTTTTTTATCATTTTATCTGTTATAACAAGAAATTTGAGCTAATGCTCACGAGACGCACGAAAGCCTATAGCAGTTCTTGTTCAGTAGTTTAGCTGAAAAATGGGGGGGTTCACGCTAAGTTAATATACAAATACCAAATTCTCTATCTGGATCGCATAACGATAGTTGTGTGGCGCCACCATGTAAATGATATAGACTTGTGTCGCAGCCCGAAATCGCCAAAAAATCCATAAAAACCCCTATTTTGGCGTTCAAAGTCATTGAATTTGGTGGCAAACAAGAACCAGTGTATGACTTCCTGTTAGTGATTAATAGTAACCTGGGCCCTATCTAGCACCATTTCTGAGATACAGCGACTTATTGTAAAAAATCACAAATTTTTCCCATCCCCTTCACATTTAGGGCCCTTGTTCGGGGTGACCCCCTTCGAATTTATGGAAAAGCTTTACGGTTTCTGAAACTAGAGTCTTCCAGGCAGCCGACGGTGAAGATTTGGTGATCCTAGCTTGCACCACTTTGACTGATTCACCCGTGCGACAGACGGACGGACAGACAGACAGAATTGCGATGGCTATGATGCGCTGAAAGCAGTAGCTGCTTTCGCGTGTAATAATTATGTCATTTATTGTTTTAAGAAGTTTATAATATTGCTTTGTAATATTGAATTATTACTGTGTTTTCATATCTGAGAGAAATAATTAGATGCTTTGAAGCAGGATTTACAGAGTTGCAGTAGATTATGTAGTGGTTGTGTATCTGTGCTAATTTACTTTGTTTATAATCCATGTTTCGTGTGTTTTTTATAGGTTTGAGTGTTGATCGTTTTATGGCAATAATGTCATCAAAAATATTTACACAAGATAATGATGAACGCATCCGACAAATGTTTCTTGCATTTGACATGCAGTGTATGTGTTCACTGCTGCTTAATTGCTATTAATGCTGTCTTATCTCTTTCAGTGTTTCCAATTTTAGGCTTTTCCATTTTGAAGATCAGTTATGTTTTCTATATTTCCAGCATTATCTGATCTAGTTAGCTGTTTTGCAAATTTCTCTTGAAAAAAAAATTTTAGAGAATGCAAAAGAGTTAGAATTGCCTGTTCTGTCAGCCAGGCAATTGTTCCAAAGCACTGATGCCAGCTTCAAGTTTGATTTTACTGTTGCTGATTTTTGCTGAATTGTTTATTTTGTGAAGCAGAGTAGCTTCAATTATTCATGTTCTGTGCTGTGCAATGCATCATTCTGTCATTAATAGAGTAGCAAACAATAATTACTAAGCTGGTGACATATAGTGGAGATAATTGTGTTAACATAAGTATGGTATAGTTTTTTTCTTTGGTGTAGGTCGTGGATTTGTGACTTGTGATGATTTGAAGAAGGTATTTGCACTGATGGCGCCATGCTTGCCACAACATGGCATTGAAACTGCATTTCGGTAACTGACTATTCAAGTGCTGCAACTGCATACTAATGGATCCAATACTGAATACATCCCGTCACTAATATCAATGTCACTAGTCAATTTTTGTAGCGAGATTTTGCACAGCATATTTTGTAATGTGTGTTTCACAAACTTGTAAATCTGTTTCCTTATGCATTCATAAAATCATCAAATATCAACCTTTTTCACGTTTTTTACTACCAGTCATGGAAAACACTAACTCCGTTATTCTGAAGCAGACTCAGTTTCACAAGGTAGTGTAGCAACACCTTTATGCTGTGATAGGATCTTTAATGATTACTTAATTGCAAATTCACTGCAAGTGCTTTAGCAAAAAATTTTGAAAATATCTCAGAATGCAGTTAGGACAAAAATTTGTGGTCTTACTTTGGTTGGGCCACACTGTGTTTTGCTATGCATTTGTGATGTGCAGTGTGTGCTAGCACTGTTGTGTCACTGAATTAGGCATTTGTGTCACACTTGTTGTTGTTTTTATTGAAAACTTGATGTTTTTTTTCTGCTGTGCAGTGAACTTGACCGAGATGGCGACGGTCGTGTGAGCTTCAAGGACTTTGACTTTGCAATGAGGTACGACGTCATCAATCATTTCTGACGATGCTGCTGTCTCCACATGATTCAACGGTGCTCCACGCGTGGAACCAATTCTGATTTCCACATCAGAGCATCAGTCTGATCTGGCCGGACTTCTTGGACTCAACTGCAGGGAAAATGGCAGGATGACAGGAACTATTCAGATTTCCAGTATATGCCTAGCAGTCCAAGCATTGTGGTAGAAATAACTTTAATTACTACACGAATGTGCTATTGATAATAATGAAAATAATAAGTATCGTTGTGTCCAGTGATGTAGCCACTGAGCAGATGCACTCAGATCCTGCTAACTTTCAGTTGAAATTCTGCTAGAAGCAGAACCCTTTAGCTTACTAAGCTTACTTTGAACATTTTGAAAGTCATAAACGTGGAGTATTGGCCCCAAGTGAAACGTGGTGAAACAGTGAAACTGCAGGCTGTGAAATGCTGCACATTCAATTTTATGTTTGATGCTCTGCTTGAATTTTGTGTTGTGAACAGACGTCTGATTTAAAATGTTACTTGCATGATTGTTTCGCAATTAGATGCCACATAACTAGGTACATTCTAACCCAGGATAGCTTCCACTGTTACGCAATTTAGAATTTCTCCATCTGCCTTCCTCCACAAGTACCAGACTCGCCATTCCTGGTCTTTCAGGATTGGCCTCTGGCTCTGGGCCTAGCTACATGTTGCCCCCACCAGAAAACATAGTCTGGCTGCACCACGTACTACAGGGAGCAGCCAAAAAGTAGCCCACTTAAGTTTTTCACTGTTTTCTCAGGAACCAACCATTTGGAATTTTAATTTGAAATTTTACAGCATTATTAACTAAAACCTTCTACATCTAACTGTCAAGTAAAATGTGATTCTGTTGGAAAACGACAAAGTTATGGATTTTTTAACATGACCGCCTACCAATATTTTGACATTAAAAAATGTTCAAGCTACAACACCAATGCAATAACATTGTTGAAACAATACGGTTGACTAATGATCAGATGCCAGAATTTCATTGTCAGTGTGAATGTTCAAAGTGTCCAGCTCCAAGCTCCAACACAAGCCTTCAGTTGCTTACTTTGATAAGTCTTTCACAGCCTTGTCAATCAGTTCTTGTGGCTGGTAGCCCCAGATAACCTGAAGCGCTTCCTTGACTTTGGCGATTGTTTTCAGCTTTTATTTAAGCTTGCTGTAAGCCTCCAACATTGCACCCCACAAGTGATAGTCCATTGGGTTTATATTCAGCAAATTTGGAGGCCACTGGTCCTGTGATGAAATCTGGACAGTTGGCCTGCAGCCCGTTCTGTGCACTGCATGCTGTGTGTGCTGGCACGCCATCCTGTTGGAAGATGAACCCTGTGGGCAGCCGGCGATTGCTTTAAAAGAATGGTAATCAAGTGATAATTTATAAACAAAATAAATTACTCTTTATCAAAACGTCACTGTGACGTCATCAGCACTAACAGGGTAACCGTTTTTTGAAAATTAAATAGCATTTTTAGCTTCAACATTTTTAATGCTGAAAAATCAGTATGCAGTTATGTGAAAAATCTGAAACTTCATCATTTTTCAACAGAATCACATTTTACTTGGCAGTTATATATAGGTTTCATTAAATAAAGCTGTAAAATTTTGAATTAAAACCCCAAATGGTTGCTGAGAAAACAAGAGAAAAACTTTAAGGGGCTACTTTTTTGGCTGCACGCTCTATGTATGTGATCATAGGCTGAAGTTTGCAGCTGTGCGATATATTCTGTGATGTATTTCTACTTTGTGATTTTTATCTGATCCACACAGATTTGTGACGTTTCTAACACTTGCTACTCAAACAATTGCCAGAAGTTTTTTTCCGAGGACCGAGCGACCTTGAAGTATTTTATGGTGTGACCAGTTAACCGTAAATTGGAAGCAATATTGCATTGTGTGCTGATGTCATATATTCATTCCATTTTCGTTTAGCTTAGCTATCATCATGAGTGACCCTGGTTGTCATTTATCGCAGACAGAAATACTGTCAGGAATGATGTTATTGGTTATTGCAGTTCACCTAAATAAGTTGATGACACTGCTATTGTTATATAACAAAAGTGTAATAAATTCATGTACAGCACTGTTATTATGACATGACTGTCAATAAATGTTAGAAAATAAATTATTTTAAACAATTTGCTGATGTGTGATAATAAGAATATGGATAAAAGTATAGTTTTACATATACCGTACTAGCATTCTACACTGTGTCTCAAAAAAACATCCCTGACGTTTTCGACTGTAACTTTAATAAGGATAAACAGATTTTTAAAATTTCTGGTTTGAATATTCGTGAGACAACTGGCCATTAAATGACCATTTTCCCATCTCACTTAATGTCTGCTTTTGCACTACCTGGGGATAGCAGAACTAACAAAATATTACTTTTTTATTCAATGTGGTATGATTACTTACTTAACATATAAAACACATTTTGTTCTCATTTCTGACTTTTTGGTGTACATTTTATCCAGTTGTCCATTTTTCAACTGCATACTGTAAAACTGCTTGAAATGCTGGCCCACTGTGCAAAGATAAGCATAGAGATGTTTTCTCTATTCATTGACATCAGTATCGGTAAGTGCGTTATACCAATCCAGGCTTTAACAGTCACTTCCTGAGTTTATAAACATTCCTGGACGTTATCTGGTCGTTAACTGCTGCATGACCGTCAAATTTTGTAATAAACTGGCTGTTGGGGCCAACAGATTTGGATAGATAGAATTTATTGACGTTTTTTTTCCATTCATTTCAACACATATTATGCTTGGTCTGCTTTCCCCAGGTAGTGCAGAAGCAGACGTTAGTGTGGTGGGAACTTGAACAATGATTTAATAGCCAGTTGTATCAGAAGTATTTTTGCCAAAAATTATTAAAATCTGCCAGTCTTTCTTCGAGTTACAGTCGATTATGTCAGAGATGTTTTTTCAGGTTTTCTGTGTATTTCAAGGTATATTTTGCTTGATCTGCTTTCCCTAGGTAGTGCAGAAGCGGATAGTGGGTGAGGTGGGAAACTGAATGGTCATTTGATGGCAAGTTGTGTCCAGAATATTAGCACCAAAAATTGTCAAAATCTGATAACTGGTTTTCAAGTGACAATCGAAAATGACGGGAATGTTGTTTGAGACACAGTGCATATGGGCTTATGTGTGGTGCAACAATTTGCAGGTTTAAATGCATTGTTCAACTTTTGAATTCAAAATGGAATAACTCCTTCAGATGTCTAATGACAGAACAATATGAGCAAGGAAATTTCATAAGGTCTTAATGTAACTAAATTTTATTAAAAAGAAAACACAATAAATTGTGTTAATTGCATTTTTTCTGCGACCGTGAAAAAGCAGTTGCAACTCTGCGAATAGTACAACAACAACAGAGTATTTGTGTGGAAAATTACAAAGATCAACAACAAGCAGTGAACTGACAGTAGTAAAAGTTATTATAATAATGACAATAAGTGCACTTTTACTGTCAAAGTTGCCCCCCCAAAAATTGTCAAGAAACAGAAATATAGCAAAAAAATAATGATGCTGCACAGTAATGTGACTATCAACAAATTACTCCTTCGGACGATGTAATAAGCAGTGTTTTCTGCACATGTGCAAATTACAATTAAATGAAAAGCTTACGTCTCAATAGACTCAACAGACTTACAAGAGCACTTCAAACTGTGTGGAATTTCAATCTCTGGAATTTATGTCTTGGTCAGAAAAAATCGACCAACAACTGATATATTCATTGGTCAACATTCAACATGCACTCTCTTCTCAATAGCAACCAACGTTTTTACTTCATTGCCATAGTGATTCATATACATCTCTGTATAGCTATTAATATATTACTATGTTTTTACATTATTTTAGCTTCTTATATTCTCCTCATCAATATCATACTTCATTTACAATAATTATTAGCTGCAATACACAGCTACAAATAAGACGATCAACCAGTATCTAATCTTGGATAACAGTATATGATGTCAAAACTGGAAACACATACAAGTTACAAATGCTGCAAAAAAACTCATATGCAGCCAAAAAAAATCTCATTTCACTAATCTAAAGCATAATTGTCTACTATGCAATGATCAAAGCTAACAGCAAGAAATAAAGCAAGATTCTGCTAAATAGCATATACACACAGTCAAGTGTAATGTACACTGTGTCTCAAAAAAGTATCCCCAACATTTTCGATTGTAACTTGAAAACCAATTATCAGATTTTATTAAATTATTAAAATCCGATAATTGGTTTTCAAGTTACAGTCGAAAATGTCGGGGATACTTTTTTGAGACACAATGTAGAAAACTACACATACATAACGGAATTCATCTTTGGTTCAAACCTTACTCAAAATTAACAATTTACGTGCAAAACTTCCCAACTATGGCACACATAAAATATCTAAACGTCAATACATGGCCTCAACATGAATAGTTTCATTTTTTTCTAACAAAAATGGGAATTTGTGTGTTATATTTCTCAATGCCACAAACTAGAAAAGAAGAAAAAAATTCCAAGTGTGCATAGTTGGAGTCTAATGAATTGGGGAAATTGGAAGGTACAGCACCCCGCTTTCCGGAGAAGAAACGTGTCCCCCACAAGTATACAAGAATCCATGTAAAAGAAGGATTTTATTTTGCAATAGTTTCTCAGAAGGTGAGAAATACAAATTTAAAATAATTCTCAATGCAGTATTGATAAAAAAAATTCCAGATTTTGCTCTACGCCACTTTTTAACACTACATTGTATGGCGCTGTTCGTTCTTCACTGAACGTGTATTACTATCTAATGGCACTGTTGCCAGCAAGCTACTAAAAAGCACAGCAGAGCAACATCACAGAGGCAGGACAGAATGTCAGTGAAGTGGCTGCAAGACTCTTGTGGTGATGTGCACCTGGTCGCCAATTTCCCTCATCAAAGGCAACGTGAACGAAATATCGTCCATGATCTCCCCATCTGGAGCTGTTATAAAACCGATAACCTGAACAACCATGCACAGTGTTGTGCACCACATGTACATCTGCTTCGTATGGTACAGAGTCACAATGGGCCAAAAAACTGGACTATTTTAACGACAGTTAGTGGTAGAAACACAAATATTTGTCAGTAACACACCAAACTAACTCAATTTTTATTCACAAAGTTTTATCGCTAAGTTATCAAAGCTCAGTAACAATCCAGTTTTTTCACCCACCCTTTATGTGCAATAACAATAACGAATTGATCTTAAAATGTGTATAAGATTGCACATATTACAAGAAATTCATGGTTTAACAGCATAATGGTGGTCCAATCATGTTACAAATCAAATCAAACTAAAAATCAAAGTTTATTACAGTACTGCAGCCAGCAGGCTAAATTATGCCAGTATGAAATATGCAGAATAAAAAAGCCATTAATAAAATACAACGTTTAGTAGTAATATGTCAGAAAAACTGTTACTGATGAGTTTAATCAGAAACAAATAATATAATAATCACTTCTAATAAAACAACAAAAGATCATATAACATTAAATAAAAAAAACATTTGCTACTAATAAAGAACAGAAGCAAAATTAAAACTGACCTCTCGTTGAGCAACGACCTTGTAGAGTGAAAGTTCAAGGTCACCGGAGTAACGCAAGCCGAGAGCCTTTTCAGCTTCACGCTTCCATGTTCCAACCAGCTCTGTGGCTGTCATTCCTGTGAGACAATCAAACGATGATTAACACTAACACCTTAATCACTGACTGTAATGCGGCTTAATTAAAAGTCTATGAATTTAAGCAAAAAAAGAGCATTATAAATCAAGGCAAGTCGATAAACAGTAAGCTCTAAAAACTTAAATTATAAAAAGCTTCTTGGTACTGTGTTTCGCCATTGCATTTTGAATGCATCATAGAAACTAAAATCATGGAAAATCACAGCAAGTTCGCATTTTGGGACAGTTACAGAGAGATGAGTCAAACACCAATAATAATAATAAGAAAATCATTGTTCTTCTTCTATCATTTGCATTGACTGCCAAGCCACGTGACAATAGTGAAGTCTAACAATGCCTCTATCCAACTTGGTCAGCAGACACTCATTTACAACAAGAGACCATAATACCATCTAGGATTTAATTGTGGCGTTTTAATCAATTAATACCAAAAAAGTAGCCAAATATAATTTACTTCATTGCTACTAAGTGTTTTTTAGTCATCAAAACACTACACAAATGTCTAAAAATATCAAAATGATTGTTGCCATCTTTCCCAAACTAATATGACGTAGAAAATGTGACGACGATGATGCACTGTACACAAATTAGGCCTAAAAGTTTATATCGTAGAAGCCTACAAAATTAAATCAATAAACTATTTTTAAAAAGATGACGACAATGCTGTACTCAAATTAGACCTAGTATAGACCTAGTCAAAGCTGCACAAAAAATAGTCCAGCTGCACAATGGGTCATCACTATAACATAAGGTGTTAAGATTTGCTGTCAATGGGTTACAGAAATCAGATTGCATAAAATTAAAGAATAAATACTGAGCTGGTTGGGACATCGGGTCTCAAAAATGCAGGACTCCGGAATAGCTCAAAAAGCCACAAGTTGGTTCTAAGAGGTTTTAGGGGAAAGCTTGGATGGCCAAAGGAAAACTGGATGGACATCATTAGATAATACCTGAAGGACACAGACACTAATGCTGCGTTCTGTAGTGGTCGTAAGTACCAAGTACGACCTTCTGAGTCATCAATCCTGTTTGGTTTACTTCCTACTCGTATTTACTACTCGAAAACTCGTCGCTTTCAACAGCAAGACGATAATTCTGATTTCGCGACCTTGATCTTTGCACTGGCGGCTGCAGCTGACGAATTGTTCCGTTTGACCGTTATTTCGTGGCAAAAGATGGTTAAAAAAATTTCAGAAGTTTGTTAGATGCATTATCTTCAACCAGACTACTGATTATCTGTATATTAGTGACATTTAGCCCATCGATACATGTATTCTAGCAGTTTTGAGCCTACTTTCAGGCGGTACATAGGTCAGCATTACCGAACGCATCCCACTCGTACTTACCAGTTGCAGATTGGTATATAGTGTAATTACGAGCACTGCCTGATGCAGCATAACTGAAAAGAAGGCAAAAAACTGGCAGCAGACAGAGCTAGAAACTGCCAGATGAGGTATGTACTAAAGTCTTAGCACAGATCAGCAGTTACTCAGATGTGTTCAGCGAGTTCTGACAAAAATCACTGAAAAATGCAAAATATTACTGATATTGTTATAGCACTACACAATAATCACACTGTGAGCTTTTGATCACCTTGACCACCTTTGTAACAAATAACATTAAAAAACTATTTTTGCTTAAATAAAAATAAGTGTCATCAGTACCAGCAGGTGAGAATGAAAAGGTATTCACACCTTGACTGAACAATAAGTAAATTTAATTTTATAATTAATATATTGAGATTAATTTAGACATGACTAAACAATAGGTAAATTTAATTTTAAAATATCAATTTACCAAACCTCTCACAAATGAGACACTGAAACTGACAGTAAACTTCAAAGACTAACCTCTGTACTCAACGACAAAATGCAGCATGTAAATGCATTTATTTGAGCCCAGCTTCACAGGCACAAGTTGAGTTAGTGAGTCCTCAACTCCCAGCACACTTTTAGCAAAACCTTCGTAAGTTCTCAGTGGAATGCATTTAATTTCCACATTTTCTCCGTGGGCAGCGTTCAGAGATGAAACAGCAGCCTCTATGCCTCCATTCAGCACTGAAAACAACAGTCACTTTACTTACTATCCATAATTTCCATTCTATGCTAAGTTGTACTGTTCATCTGTCTTCTGACTAAACAGTATAATACATACAACATATATCTATATAAATAAACAACTGCCTTAGTGGCTTATATCATAATGAAGTTAAGCTTTTCTTAACCAAATTATAGGGAAAATGCACACTGATAATTGTGTCTGAAACATTACACTGCAATTAATAAGCAATATAAATACCGATGAATATACTCACCAGCAACAAGATGGTTTTCCCCAATGACCTACAAAATTAATCAATTATAAATTTTACACTTAACACGAAATATTCATTTCCAAATTGATAATACTTTGATGCTTCAGTAGTAACAACATTATACAAGCAGCCCAGCTGTCGCTACGGCAGGCCGACCATACTGGCTTATGCTAGACAGTCCTACTTTACTTGAATGATTTCCTGGCAGGGTGAAAGGCAAGGATCAAAGTCAATGACCTGGTAGGTGAGTGGATTTCATTGGGCATATGGGCTGAAATTTTTGGGCGTATTTACACCCAAATGTCTCCTATTAAAAACCCTGCCAGAAACTCAAGTCAGCGATTATGGATGTTTTGAATAACAGTGAAAACTCGGAAAAGGGCAGAATTACGGTACCTCTACTGTTAGCGCCTGCTGTTAACAGTAATCTATTAACATCGAATTGTCGGACAATATTGTGCAGCACCTTTAAGTTTATACAACAGTCAGGACGTGTCTTGTAAAGTTACTACAAGAGTATAGATTTAATACAGCATTGTTCTACCAGCGAGGTCAATACGGTGGAGGACGTAGTGAGTGACTGATAGTGTAACACAGACGAGAGAGATGATTCGAGTGTGACGATCGAAGTGAATCTAGACACGGTGATTTTTATGATTGTATCAGTGCTGAGGATAGTGAATAGACATTTGGGACGTATGGCCGTCAACAAAGAAACAAACAAACAGACAGTCCTGAAAAAGTGCCTAACAAAATTATTGCATAACAGCCAAACTAACATACAAATTATACCAAAAACTATCTATGTTAAACTAAAAACCAAAGTTAGCTAGTGGCATATGATAGCAGACTATATGACTGCAAAATAGCTGCATTCGTGGCATGCATTTTAACACGCATTTTCACTTACAAGACATGCGTTACGATAATTTAATTTGCATTTATAAATACTATTACCTTGAATGCGTGAATAACCTTCCCGTTACCAGTCTTCAAGCCCTCCTGTAGACTGGACCATGAACCGCTAATGACATTTTCAATATATTGACATGGTCTCACTGTCACGTCAATAAAATGAAGACCTCCGTCTGCCATAATGCTTCCAATACGCGAAGTCACTAAAGTAATACAAATTTATACTATATCACTTGCACCACGGCAACAATTTGAACGAAACAGCATGTAACAACTGTCATAAACAGTAAACATGCCACGCCCATTCGTGTTGTTTACATGTTTACATCACGTGACCACAGTGTCTGAGCCAATTTTATTTTAAAATAAACATACAAGAAAAAACTTGTGTAAAAATTATACTTATATGTAGAAATAATAAGCGTAAATAAAGAGTAAATTTATAACAAAATGTTAAGTAAATAATTTTTAAACAATTTATTTAAGCTATTTCTAGGACGCCATTTTGGATTTGTTTTTCTGTGTGTTTGTGTTGTGAATTTTGCAAAACTTGTCTGCTAGGTCGTTTACAACATTTTTTGCCAGTTGCTTCGTGATGGCGGACAGCAATTTCGACAACGGTTTCGAGAAAGTGCCGGCGGCAGGCGAGTTTGTTGCAGGGGCCGGTGTGGAGGGGCTTCGTGGGCCTGCCGTGTCTTCTGAAGAATCTAGTCAAACTTCCAAGTCGTCATGTAAGTTCAATTTAGTCGTTTGGCATATCTCTCTGACTGGTGTTGAGGTAAAAAAATGGGCTTAACTGGGATAGAGTGAAGAAGACGGGAACAAACAAACCGATCCACCGTTATGTGTAGTCGTGCAAAAAAGTTTCACTTAACTTGCACGTTTGCATGCCATTCAGTGCACATTTTTATGTATTGTTAACACAGTTCACTTTGTCATTATAT
>Ga0209454_1000628_pt1 | contig 19058 bp, 9 predicted proteins | sample WorMetHERISLAND1_2_FD_187400 | JGI IMG/M metagenome (GOLD analysis project Ga0209454, IMG submission 187400) | Marine gutless worms symbiont microbial communities from Max Planck institute for Marine Microbiology, Germany - Olavius geniculatus... | ecosystem: Host-associated > Annelida >... | reverse complement strand
TATATAACAAAACAGTTGCAAAACATTTTCGAAAATGTCTTACATGCAAATGTACTTACGGCCTATTGTCATATGTTGTCCGGCTGACGCTTTCGACTGCTATTGGCACGTTATGAGAACTGTTGCTGTTAGTTTACTTAATTAAGATTAATATGTCAAGTTTGTGTTTGTTCTTCTACCATCGTATTAGGCGTATAGTGAATGAATATTATTAGCGGCGTTGTGTGTTTAAAAAAGTAGGCTCGGCACGAAATTGCATTTTTACGGACACTGCAAATATGCGATAAAATGTCGATAGACGTTTGCAATTTCCGACAGGGGAAATTATGAGAATGAGCGTTCAAAAATTAAATTTTGCCTTTACATTTTTTCAAAATGGGATTTTAGTCCCAAATTTTGCATTTCTGGACGATATTTACCGACAAGAAGAAGATTCTCCGACAATTTTCCAACAGGCAAAAATTTCAGGTGGGCTAATCGCCATTTTTTGCAGCCTGCCGTCATGCCACTAAATATTTTTGTGATCGCTGTTACAGAAGTGGAGCGGCTATGCACGGCGTTAGCGTGTGATGAGTTCTGTGAGGTATCGATGACGCAAGCCGGTGTCTCGGTGCCGCAATGTATCTGTACCGTCGGCTATACACGGGTACCGGTCACCGGCTCACGACGATGTAACAGTAAGTTTAAGTCAATTGCTGTCTGTCTACAATATCGTTTATAAACGTTTTTAGCCGACCGTACTTAAGTCACGGTCGAGCTGTTGGTAGGAGTTGTCGTCCGTCCATCTGTCTGTCTGTCTGTCCGTCTGTCACGGATGTATTGTGGCTAAGCTTTAGGTCACAGGGAAAAACACGAGTAATTATCCATGTGTGTTAAACTCTGCCATGCAAAATTTCAGCCATTTAGTGCAAACTAAACATTTTCAAATTGAAGGTTGAATGGAGGAGGGCTATGAAATTTAATGGAAAACTGGCCATATTTCGAAAAGTGTGAGAGATAGTGCCTAGGTTACTATTAATCACTAATAGGAAGTGGCATACGCCTTTTCGGATGAAATGAAAATTGTCGACCTTGGATGATCTTGAAAGTCACTGACAACCAGTACGGTCGGCGATCCTAGCGACCGCTAAGCTTTTTGTTATCATTAACAGTGAACAGTGAGTGTGAAAGTGAAGGCAGCGAGTGAAGGCTATTAGCTAGCTGGCAGTGCACTCGAGTCAAACCCGACTACTTATTGTCGTGACTCAGACTCGGACACGAACCCTCTCTCTACCCAATGGATTCGTACTCGTAATAACTTTAAACCAAGTAGGCCTACAAAATCCGTATTTTTTACTCATTGGAGGGGAAATTATTGCATATTTTATCTGCGTTTTTGCGTTTGTGTGTGTCGTATCTGGACACACGCAGTCATGTAGTACTCGAATTCGGCAGTCGACTCGTGTGACCGTGTCAGACTTTTCGTGACTCGGACTCGAACTAAGAGGACTCGACTACACGACTGCATGATTGTGCGTGGTTGTGTTTCGACAGCGATCAATTCGTGCGACTTCAACAACGGCGGATGTGATCAGATATGCAGTAACGTCGCCGGCGTCTTCTCGTGCGCTTGTAATTCAGGATTCACTCTGGCGAAGAACGGCCGCACCTGCGTTCCTGTTTGTCAGTATTTTGCTTGTTCTTTTTTTTCGATACTGCGCGAATTTTCAGTATTTTCAGTAGAACGTTGAACTTGCGATCGCCAGGTCGTTGGTTCGACTCCCGGTCGCGTCGCTATCAAGTGGTTATAGTACTTAACTGGACAGCTGACTATCTGCGCGCAGGTGAATCATCTCGGTATATTATCAGCACCTAGCCAACTCATCCTTCTATCCCTTGGGGGTATGTAACGGCAAAGCGCGTTTACCTGTATCGGGTGACGAGTAACACTGTGTGATCCCATACGGCAGGCGACGCTCCGTAGCACTGAGATTGGTTTTGTCTGTTCGTGGACGGTGAGATCTGTTCTGTAATATTGTTGTTGTTGCAGCGCCGACGTCGGTGAGTATAAACTGTGACGACGGTCGGAACGGCGGCTGTGAGGAGGTCTGTGACAAAGGTCCTCCAGCCGGCTGTCGCTGTAGCTCGCCCGGACTCAGGCTTTCTGTCACCAATCGTCGCACTTGCGTCGGTGCGTTCTGTTGCAATCACTGTTTCAACACGATCCTTCTGTACATTATTATAGGCTAATGGGGTGTTTACATGATCCAGCAAACGTCCAGCTCCTTTATAACATATGGCAGCAAACGTCCAGCAATTCACGTGTTTTTTGGATACATTTGCTGGAGTTTTGCTGGACGTTTGCTGGATCGTGTAAACACCCTATAATTCACGCTGAAAATTAACTGCAAAACGTGGTTTTTGTTGGAATTTACAAAAAAACCTGCTATAGAATTGTGCATTTTGTAGCTTTTTGGAAAAATTTCAAGCATAACACAAAGCTGATGGTGGCAGGCATGGTTATAACTTGCGTTTTTAATTTATTTTAGGCCTTGTACATTTTATTCTTTGCGCTAATGGTTTAATGCCCGGTAGTCTAGTGCTAACTGGTAGTATAGTTTGGCTGCTGGACGTTGATTGCAATGATATTGTTGTTGCGTCAGACGTGGATGAATGTGCGACTAACACGGACACCTGCACTGACCGCCAGATCTGTATCAACGTCTACGGCGGCTACCGTTGCCTTGACGACGTCACATACACTTCCGGTTAGTCTGCGCTGTATTTAGAGGTGTGAACTCGAATTGCCCACACAATTCACCTCACCTCAACTCAACTTCTAGCAAACAACGCGTGGTCTGTGCACAGCAGCGTGACGTCACAATATGCTAATGACGTCATTGCATTGTCTCGACAGTTGAGTTGAGTTGAGTTGCGTCGTAGGTGTGAATTGGCCATTAGTCGTTGACTGTCATGGCCATAATTATTGCATTTCTGGGATCATCGTCATCAGGGCCGTGTTGAAGGTTCAAGGTCGTTCAAGGTCAAAATTGGCAGCACATGTGGAGTAAATTTAAACACAAGACATCCCGAAGCCACCGCTGTTGTAGTTGTATTTTTTATTGGTGGACTTGCTGTTCGATAACAGTAAAAATAATAATCCACGTTATTGACACAAAAAAATCTGAATCGTCTCCATAGCCTAACCGTTTTCTTTTTAGGCCGCGTCGAATTTGCCTACAGGTTTCATAAAAAATCTGTTTGTATTTCGTAAGTAATCCAGTAATGAACTAAAGCAGTTTTCTTTGTCGCTTGCTTTACTTCAGCGAGGGGAAATAAATATCGTGTATTGAGTGCAAGGCATCGATAAGTCGGTGATGTTAAACTTATCATGTTCGATTTACAGTTTGAGTGAGCGTTTTTTACACTGATTTTAGTTCTTGGTAATTTTTAAAAAAATTTTATGTAATCAGCTCTTGCAATATTGCGGTTAGTTATATCTCCAAGCTTGTAAAACTTGTCTGGTATAATATGATTGTTTGATTGATTGATTGTCCGATGAACGTCTGCTGGTATAGCGCGGTTAGGTCGTCTGGTCGGTGGCGAGGCACGGAGCTTGGCGGCGGTAGAGCGCGTCTCACAACTCGACCAGAGCGCCGACGACGTCTCACGAACTGCCACTCGTCTGTCCTACTCTGTCTACGCCATGCTCGGCTGGATCTCCCTGGTAACGGTTGCCATAGCCGCCGTTGCCGTGGTGACGCTGCGCCGGCGCCGGCGGCCCGAGGACGAGGAAACTGAGCGACGCGATTGGACGCGGTCTTTAGCTGATATCGGTAGCGTCGGCGCCGACGATGAAATGTCTTCTTGTGCCTCGTCGTCACAAGTGATTTCTGTCAGTGATTAGCGACGCCACGTTCTCAGTTATGTCAGTCTGTAAGTTAATAACCCTGCATGCGCACCGATTGCGGAATAGTGCATCGGCTGTGCGTGCAAGTGTCGGCGCCAGCAAGGCATGCAGGTATGAAGGAATGAGTTGATTTGTCAACCCACAGCGCCGGAGCATGCAGCTATTACAGTGTTGACAAGACATCATTCATTCATTCAACGAGGCAATAATCGTTTGCAACAGATGCCCTTTGAAAAGAAATATATTTAATACATAAGTTGCTTGTGTGATGTGAACACTAAACAGATCTCAGATATGCATCAAATTTGATCAAAACAGTCCGACATTTTTCATAAATTTCCACGAACGCTTTTTAAAACAAGAAATGCTTCTTGTGGCTAACAAAATTACCTTTGGGAGTGTATTCGGGTTCGACGAGACCCTTTTTCTTGACCTGTTTTAGGTTTTTGGACTTTTAGCTTCAAAAGCGGGAAACTGGCGCACTCCGTTGACTTTTTTTCCGACGCATTCTTACAACAGTGACAAGTGAATAGGTTACGAGCGTAGAGTAGAGTATGTCCGTGCTATTAATACGTGTTGTATAGTTATTATTACTGCTATCGATGTGTTGTCTTCATGTTTTGTGTGACGTTTATATTTATGCTTTATCACAGTTTTGTTTCTGTTTCAACTTAATTGAGAGTTTACATGTATAAGCGACGATTGAGCGTGTAGTCATTACCGGTATAGTTGATCGATTGCATACGAAGTGATTAGTTTACGATTGGTGCGCTAGAAACATCGACAATTCGCCAGCTGCTTTGTAGAGAGCATTCGCACGCAACTGAACGTCACATTAGTGAATAAAAGAAAGTTATAAATAAGCCAGTAATAATCTCCTAAAGCTCAAACTCCGCTTGCTTCGATTCGTCGTACTAGATTTGTTGTACAACATGCTGTACAACAAGTCCGCAACAAATCGTCGTAGTGGAGTTTGGGCTTTACTGCATACATGCCTATTCATTATAGGCCCGACCAGTATTTTGTGTCTTCCTCGGTAACTGTTCTGATAATGTACTGCTGCACAAATCAGCGTGATCAAAGGTACCTTGTTTTGCATCGCTCGCGAAATATCGTTCGTCGTCGTTCAGCCCGTATACGAAATTCTTGGTGACAGAGTGTGTCAGCAAGTTGTTTAGGCTACGCATAGTTGTCGGGCAAGAACTATAATGCATCAGAATCGTGTTGTGTAGAAAGAGTGTAGACGCAGATGTGGAGGAGCTGGAAGAGATTAAGCTATGTACATCCGGAGTCGGTGTATATAGAACTCCTCTGACGCCGTAACATAGGAACGTAGAAAAATAGCTATCGAGTCTCCACGGCAGGAGTACTTGCTGGTGATTCCGCTCCGATATTTTAGTCTCGGTGTTACGGTCAAAACGTGGTGCTTGCTTAACATATTTGTGTCGTCTGTCAGTCGACCGTAGCATAGGCTAGCCGTGTTAATTGTGGATAGCCTACTCGGATTATCCAGTCAGCCACCTCTATGTCTCAGGAACAATAACCACTGCCTGCTATATGTCATATCAGCAGTTTGTACGAGTGGACTCAGGGAGTGGTTGCTTTGTCATGTAAACGATTCTTTTTCGACGTGCATTGTTGCTGCAATTTTATCCCCCAGTTGTCTGTTGCGAAAGTAGCAAAAGAATTAAACCCTAAATTATTACAAACATTACGCGGGCGTAACGTTTTCTGCGCCGGAAACTTTAATCAGGCACACATTTTGACTATACGCGGCAGTTTGAGCTGCAGAGCGCATATGGATTATGTTCTCGTAAACTGTGATTCCTACATAGTGCTTGAACGTCGAAATAACAATTACTAGCAGCAGACAATACGACAGTATTTCACGCGTACTAACCTGCTGATTAACCTGTTCGCTATTGTTGTGTATATTTATACTTCTGTGCTGACACCGCGTTTTTTAAAATCGAACTTAGCAGATTTGCGATGTTAACACTGCTAAAATACTGGCAAATATTTCTTCTCTGTTTTGAGCGTTGACATAAGGACGTCAATCCGTCAACATTTTTATTGCTTGACGTGCAAGAAAAAGGGTATTGTTTATATAATGTATAAAAGCAGTGGCTTAGCCGGGAAAAATCAACATCGAGAAATGTCAGACAAGCAAGAAAAAAACGCTGAGATAGAAACGCTGGTGATACCAAGAAATGGATATTGGATTAAGGGGTTGAATATTTACTTCCTTAGGTAATTAGTTGGGTTGGAACTTGTTAGCATTCTTAGCTAAGACGATTTGTCTTGGGAAACGTAAACGTTTTAGCTACAGTTAGATGAACATTTCAAAATATTTCGGAATACTGCAGTATTTCGCGCACAGACTTAGGCCTATTATACTGTTTGAAAAGCGGCTTTATTTTCTCCATATTGAACGGCTGCGCCACATAAAAGTAGTTTATTTTTATTATTTTAAAACAGGGACGTTGACAATAATTGCGCAACTCTTTGTGAAACCGTGTTGGTTGTGTTAACTTTATACATTAATATCGACTTCCATTTCGACTCTCGTAAACTGATAATATATAGATTACGCACTAGTGTAATTTGACATGAAAATATATAATTTTGGATACTACATTCCGTCGGTGCCACCGGCCTTTTGTTTGAATTTGGTATCGTGTAATATATGTTGCGATAATAGTTCGTGTCAGCACCTAACAGCAATATGTGCCTAGTTTTTATACGATGTATGATACTCTGTTGTTTTGTAAGAACGTAAGTGTAACTGCCCGTCCATAATTCTGCGTTCAAAGTTTGTGAAATTTCGAGTGTGAGCGCACCACAAAATCTACCCCGTCATGCTTGCTCCCTCCTTGAATTTGTCAAGTTTTATTTATCTTTATCAACGACATTTCCAGTAATAACTGGTTGACTAGGCGGCACAAGAGCATGTACAAAATGGAATAATTTCAGCTGCTGTGCAACTTCTCAGATTGTAAGTGGTAAAACTAAGCAGAGAAGTAAACATTCAGTCGATCACCTGAAAGATTAAAACAGTCTTCAGTGTAAACCAAAAATCTGCGTAAATATTTCTATTTCAGCACAGCTAAAAACAGAGCAGCAATAATTCTGCTGTTTCACAAACTCGGTTTTTTTTCAGAAGTTTTCCACTTTTTCAGCAACGACAAATCACACAGTAACTAATAACAATGAACACGCAGCAACCAGCTAGGAACTTTCATATTTCTACGAAATGACACTCGACGTAAAAAATCAAAGACCTCATACATAAACTGTACACATAACACGTCATCACATGTATAACGTAGTACACAACCCGCCCATAGGTCAGTTTCTGCAATTTACTATCTGTTGTTAATAATAAGTATATTTATTAATACGCATTAGTAATACTGTTATTATGAAAGTGACGATTTTTATTATGCCGGCGAATATTTAAACAGTGGTATTTCCTTCTGTGCTGTATGCGACGCTACTGGTTGGACAAAAATCTGCAAAGGTTAGTTAACCTATGCTGGAAAAAGCAGAAATGCAGCACTATTTGGCACTTTTGTACTCTTTCTCGCCTCTAACCAACTGTGTCAAAGCATTGAAGGCTGGTTGAAAATGTCAATTAAAATTCCTTTTATTGTGTTAAAAGAAACAGGGAGCACATGTGTGATATACAGCTGGTTACTAAACAATTGAAGCATAACAACAGCAATAACTACAAACATCCAATTCATGAATAATAAATTAGTAAACTAAATTACAAAAACAATGTAGGGCCAACTGTTAAAAAACTAAAATGTACGGAAAAGCGCCCGTGGTCCGATGCAATGGAAATGTCCGTTCAAGATAAACAATATCATTAATTTCCAGTTAGGGTTAACAGGCCGATCTACCCTAAGCTGCTCCAGATTAGGCCCGGTCCACAAAAGATGTTGGGGCAAACGTTTGTCAGCCAGATGTCATTTTTGACACATAGCTAGTAATTTCAAACAACTGAATGAGACAGCAAATATTCTCTCTTGCCCATGACATAAAATGCAGAATTTAGTTAATCAAGCATGCAATCAGTTTTTGAAAAGGTTTCATAAAACATATTGTAAACCAGTCTATGTACAAACGGCTTTCATTACAGAGAACGACTACAACAACAATTCAGACTTTAATCTGAAACAATCTCAAACTCCTCTATCATACAAAATTTATCAAAACAGCCGACAGCAAACACAAATAACACAGGTCTTATGTCACTGATGCTGAAGGAATATAGGGGGAGAGGGGTTAAGTCTAAAACTTCCAAATATTAAATATTAACCGACTCCGAAAATTATTTCATTAAAATACACTAAACATCAGACCTAAACACGTCGTAAAATACACCCAGCTTTAAGTTACTTCGTACCTCATTTGCTCTAAGTTGACTAAATTTCACCAGGTAGTGTAGCAATGCATTTGGGGTGTGCTTGGATCTTAAACGATCATTCTAACTGCAAATTTACTGCATAGCAATTTCGAAAAAAACTAATGACAAAAAATTATGGGCTTACTTTTTATTGGGTCATTCTGTATAAACAAAAAATGCTGACTGGACCGTGTACCGTATAATGATAAATGTGACCGTTTATTGTTACAGTTTTATTACTATACTTTTACAACTAACTATACATTCTTATTACACTCGGTGGTACTTTGCTATGAGAAGGAAATGACATGAAAGTGAAAGATACTATCAAGAAAATACCACTGCAAACGTCACTAAAAACTGCTATCACATCACATAGGTCACGTCACTATATACACCACTTCAGCTAGTGTAGGCCTGACACAGCGTGCCCACATGCAAAATGAGATTTTTTTTCGGAAGGACGGTGAGATCTGGCTGGACATGTATGCCTTTACTGACCACACAAATATCATATCGGTTGCAGCAAAAACCAAAGTTCCAAGCCGCAGATGATTGATACTACTATTACTACTACTACACTGTGTTCAGAAAAAAACACCCACTGATGTTTTCTTTTATATCTCCGTAGAAATTGCTTAGATTTTCACACAATTTTCAGGGAGTATTTAGGAGGAAAGAAGTATTCCACCGATTTAAAAGTTAAGCATTCTTTGCTACTGGTGACGTCATGCTGACGTCATATATTCGTGTTTGCAAATTTTGGGTTTTACCATTGAAGACAGACATATGATGAAATGTTAAAACACATGAATTGATCATGGTGTTGACTGAACCCAAAAATATGCTAATCCGTCATGCAATGTTCCATTGTGAACTGTTTTAGTGGTTTATCTTTTTTGGCTGAGTGCAAGATCCTCAAGTTTGTTGATGTTGGCAGGCGTATGCACACTGCGTCAGTGCATGGATGGCCACTTGCCCGCTACCTATCAAACAGCTTGATACTGCCGGGCATGTAATTTTTTTTTAAATTTCAGTTTATCAATATCCATTTGTTTCTCCATTGTCCAGAAACATCTTGTACAAACTTGTGGCTCCATAACCCAGGCTGACTTGCAAACATTTTATCAAATGTCTGTCTTCAACTGTAAAACCCTTAATTTACAACCACAGAAATATAACATCAGCATAACATCACCAGCAGCAAAGAATATTTAACTTTTCCACCGGCGGAATACTCGTCTCCTCCTAAACATTTCCTGAAAATTTTGTCGAAATCTAAACATTTTCCACAGAGATATAAACAAAAACATGATCGGGTGTTTTTTTCTGAACACAGTGTACTACTATGTACTACATGTATAATGACCAATTAATATGGATTTACTCCAGGTTAGACGTGGTGCGTCGTAATAAAATTTTTGTTCGTGGAAGCCGATTCTGCCACCACGTGTGGGGATACATTTAAGCTGTGAGGTTGCGAATTAGCTTGAGAGGTATGGGATAAAATCACGAGCAATGCTAACCTTTAAAATGCCTTTCTGTATGTGCTCACTCCAATGCCACCTGCCCGACTGCCACGAAGCAAATACATGCGAGCGGGCCAAGATAACGAAGCCACTCAGGCCAGGTTCGAGTTGACCTTAATGGCTTGATAAAATACTAAGACTGTATGCCCGCAAACAGTCACCCATCTCAATACTAACCTGGCTTAGTGTATAGTAACTTAGTTCATGTGACTAACAATGTTAATTCTAGACCAAGCTGTTAACCACAAAAATAGAAAAAAAAAAGAAAAAAAAAACAAATCATCATAACTGGCATTATTCACTACTTTTGGTCCATGTTTCACTCACTGGCTGTATGAGGAATGTTCGGTAAGGCTTTATCGGCTGCAGATAACAACAAAATAAACAAAAATCAATCAGCACCACTGAACAAATTATGCAAATATAACGGCTAAACTGATGAAAATACTTGACAACTGGCAACAAAAATATAAAGAAGGGCAAAAAAAAAGATGAAGTACATCAAGCAGACAGCAAAAGCCACAAGAAATGGCACAGGACAGAAACTCTTGTTATCAAAATGATTCATAAGTCGAAAAATTGTATGCCATCGGATTTGGGTCATAACATCATTAAATGATGACAGTTTTCATAATCCTTTTATTATTAATCTCAACGGGAAATGTGAAACAAAATCGTAACTGAATATCCAAAATTGGTCCAACCCGAAGCACAAACTGTAATTTTTCAAACTAAAACTACAATACTGTAGCAGCCAAGCTGCCATGAAAGACAACAGAAATCAAATAAAAAACAGCTAGCATAAACCGAACAAACACATAGTGCACTAGGTTTAGCATGGGCACTATGATGCTACACTCTAAACTAGTTCTCCCATGACAGAAGAATAACTACTAGTGACAGTATGCAAAACAGCAAACCCATGAATAGTTCAATAATGCAGTACTGCATAACCCTAAACATAGCAAGTATTTACAAACTGCAGCAATTTCCAATAATTATTATTCCAAAGTAATGCGAAAAGTAATTTGAATCACCAACAACACCAATGCTAAATCACCCCCAAAAATAACAGTTGACAACTCACTTATATTCTGTTGTCCTTAAATCTTTTGAGGCTGGCTTTTGTCAACACAAATGGCGGACAACGACAAAAGTCAACAGTGGTAAGTAGAACGACAGTAGCTGGTGAACGTCCCAATGCAAATTCACAATGTTAACCTGAAAAGTACTCCATCTTGAAGGCCTATGAAAAAAATTTATTCCACCTCAAAAAGAGTTGAAAAGATTGAAGATGTGCATAGACCTTCACGTGAACCCATCTCAAAGTTATGGAACATTACCTGCCTTAAGGTATCACAAAGGGTTATCAGACACCTGCACATGTAAATGTGCCCAAGTCAAGCAGGCCGGTACTCGATTTACCTACCCCGGTGGGACGGAAGGCTGAATTGAGATGGTTGGTTGATTAAAATCCAAGATGGTTTACCTCTGTGCAGACAGTCACCAGGGCCAGCACAGAGCAACTTAGTTGATCGAGACCAACACATTAAACATAGTTACAGCCAACGTCATTGCAGTTTCAGAGTAATTACTTGAAGTATATTTGCTCAAGACTAATTACAGTGTATTGTAGCGTTAAAAAATGTGTAATAAATCACAACAAACAACAACAACAATAAGAAACGTCACAAAAATTCTGTACGAGGGCCAGTCTTGTACAAGAAAACATAGCAGACCAAACCCATTTGTGAGACAAGTACAGTGTGTTATCTTTTCCATATGCTGGATTACATTACAATACAATTAGAAGAGAAAAATGCTTATGGCACTGCAGTCACTTTACCGAAGAGACAGCAACAAGTAAACAGCAGGGCCTGGTGATTGGTTGATTAGGAATCCACCTCTGCTGCAAGTGGTTTAAATCGCTTGTTCTGACTGGTTGAATCAAACTCCGCCTCCACTGCGAGTGATTGGAATTGCCTGTTCGGTTTCTTCGCTGAGTTCAGCCGCCTTTGCAAACCGGCTTGCACTCACGGCACCCGTCTTCAATGCACTCATCAGCTGGACAATGATCAGATTGAAACATTAGTCAAATGCATTGGATTATTCAATCCACAAAGATTTTGAAAAATGGTTAAACCTGAAACATCTCTGGTCTTTCAGAGCACTCATTAGCTTGTCAACAACAGCAGTTTGTAACACAAGCAAGGCTAAAAGGCTTGCTTGTATGTCAAACACACCATAAAAAATTAAGAAATTTTTTGCAGCCATCTCATGCCGTTCCCATTGCCCAACAAATAAAGCATTTAAGAAAAGGTTCTATGATAAAAATATATATGATAAGAAATATTAAAAACTACAGCTGGCCTACTAACAAATTAACAGATGTGTGAACAGTTGTGTGAACAGGTGAAGAAATTATGAGCCATTCTAAAAAACAATGCGGTGAAAAATTTTAGTGAACTGCCAAAAAATTATTTCACTGCAGGCCATGCATGTTTAAGAAATTAACTGCCAAACAGACAGAACAGCAGCAGGAACACTGTTACCTGTAGAAATTCGCCGAGATCGACTTGTGCATTTTTATTGAGATCCACTTCACTTAGAATCTCATGCAGCTGATCTTCAGAGACGATCTCACCAGATTTCTGCAGCAAAACAGTATTTACACAAATCCTATCAGAAGGCTAATGTCCCAAAGAGATAAAGAGTTCCAAACAAATTCACACCATCAATACAGTTTCATCAATCATTTTTAGCCGACTGTACTTAAGTAACGGTCGAGCTCTTGTCATGAGTTGTCATCCATCTGTCTGTCTGTCTGTCTGTCCGTCATGGATGTACTGTGGCTAAACAGTGCAAGATAGGGCCGAGGTTACTATTAATCACTAATAAAAAGTGGCATACACCCTGTCAGATTAGATGAAAATCACTGGCCTTGGATGACTTTGAAGGTCAGTACTGCACCGTGAACTGTATAGGCTGTGGCATGTCTTCCCGAGCAAGGTGTTTTTATTGTGAGAAATATTTGCAAAAACTGCATCTGATATTCTCCTTGTTCATTTATTCTTTAGCTATTTATATCAGCTGGCAAGATGACCACGTGCATGGAACTGTAGTTATTTATATTGCCTAACAAAATGACCATGTGCAATGTCTATTACACTGGCTTTCATTGTAGCTTTTGAGACAGCGTTAACTCAGTGTGCATGAAACTGTGTCACCTCTGACAAATCACTTTCTCTCCGTGACTAAAGTCGGACGCTGGGCTTCGAGCGTAGGCAGTACGGTCGGCTTTTCCTAGTAATAGCTGGGCTTCTTGTCTGACATCATACAGATTCAACACATTTTCGTGCTTTGTTTGTCACATTTTCAGCCATAATCATCACCACCATCAAAGACTTATCCCGATATATACCTGTAAAACAGCCATAAATGTAACTTTCTTCCACTGCCAGAGGTAAAAACTAAATAGTCACCAAGGTTCAAAACAAGTAAGTGAGTAGCAAGCCATTCACTGGCATTCAGTGCCATAAACGGTTAAAAGAATTTAATTTATGCATTAATAAAAAATGAAAAACAACCCATAAGATCAAGGATATTAAGCTAATATAATAACATCAAGGTTCAGCATACCACACAGCAACCAGCCAAACAGGTTGGTGTTCGATTTACCTAGCCCGAGGGAATGAATGACTAAGTTGACTTTGATGTTGGTTATATATCAAGATGGTCCACCTGCCCATAAACAGTCATCTATGTGACCCAGCAAAGTACTAATCACTTGATAGCAAGCAACCCGACTGCAGATTCACACAAGCTAACCAATTCTGGCATCTATTCGCATACATGCCAACATTTGAAGACCAAAAAAGAGGAATCACCAATGATGGAGGCCCGAAGGGTCGACAATGGAGAAAACATTGCATAAAAAAACCTAAAATGTGATCACTAGGTGTGATGGAGGCCTAAAGGGATGATAAGTTATAATCCAGCTAGTGGATGGATCTAGGGGAGCGCTGTAAGCTGCCCGAGTGGGGTCCGTCCGGTGTGACGCCCCAGCCAATTTTCATTGTGGTGCATTTTGAGCTTCACAGAAGGCCTCTGGTAAGCATGATTTTGAAGATTTCTGTACGAAAACAATAGCAGTTTCTCTGTAGAATAGGGCCCTACAAAAACCATGCAAAATGCATGATAACAGTCTATTTGCGACTGCCTTATGAACGGGTACTGAACATTGTAATTGCTTTTGTGCTTTTGCATCACATGTTGTTTTTTTCGCCAATTTGTCACTTTTATTACTCATTTTGATGCAAATCATACCATCAAGACGCACTCTATTTATGTATTCTAATATGGCGCCGCAGCGCAGTCACAACAACTCACAAGCGACATTGTGGGCTGTTACACTGGCCGTTACTTTTCCCCCCTCCGTAAATCAGCCTGCTACTCACGACGCCGCCAGGTCATGAATATTCAGTGCGCTTCAGTGTCCAGGCATGACTCTACGACCAAGGCCCAGGAAAACCAGCACCATAGCAGTGTGGCTGTTACTTTTTCCCCCTGCATAACATGGTCTACTGAGTGACGTGCATTGCATAAGCTCGTCAGTATTCAGTGAGCTGAGTTCGTGACGTTCTATTGCGGACATTCAGGAATGTAAGGCAAAAAGCGGAGAAATGAAATTACGATCGGAATAGCAGAATTTGAAATAAAAAGAGAAAAATTCCACCAAATTCGGAATGGTTGGCATTTGGTTTTAGCCCTATTAGCAGCAGAGAGTCAAACCAACAACCTTTGAATCACATGTCAAACGTCCTAACTGCTACACCACCAAACGACCTACCATGAAGTAACTGCGGAGGTCGGTAATGGTAATGAATCCCTTGCTGTCAGTGTCAAGGGCGCGGAATCTCTTCATGTATGTGTTAATTTCATCTTTTGTGAAGTTGATTGGAACACTCTTGCGGTCGTCCTTCAAGTTCAGGCCCATCTCAAGGCAGAGGAAGCGCCTCGCCCGGGCATACTCTTCCTGCTCTCGCTGCTTTGTCCAGCCGAGCTCACGAGACATCAGCTCGATCACTCGCGGTAAAGACTCTTCGGCCGCTCGCACATTGAGAAATGCTAATCTTGTCCGTCTTGCAAGTACGTCGACAGCAGTTAAAGCATACTCACGAACTGCGTAGATCACCTAGAATAACAGTCACTATAACATCAGCTGCACATTGGACAATAGTCTAGCTTATCCTAATAGAAAATAAAGCACCATTACCATTATCGTCATTTATCAGCAATCACCACCACAATATACCATTAACAATTAAGACTTTAATCCAAATGCTCAGCCACAAGTGAGTGACTGACCAAACTTTTAAGTCCCGATGGACATAAGTTATTTCAAACAGTCAATTACATTGGCACAGGCAACTGAAGTCAAAATGCAAGAGAAAGTGTACGTAAATAACAAAATGATAGCCAAAAAAATGTAAATCGCCCTCGGTAAGAAAAGGATACAAAATGCGTCCAAAAGCCAGAACTAAACCATCTTAACCAAACACTGCACATATGTAACTGGATGTGACTGCATCAAGTTGTCAACAAACACCACAGAACATAGACAGTGACTACAATGATGACAGGAAATGCAGTTGAAAAAATATATTTACGCATACAGAAAACTGCATGGAGACAAATCTATGTATTGTACCGGGTTACTGGTTAAAGTGCAAACCTCAGCTTCGATGTATGGATAGTCCTCGTGCAGTCGTCGACCAACGACCGGCCAACGTTTACCAGTCAGCTGAGCGAGCCGGGCCACTTTGACAGCACGATCACCATACGTGTTGGACAGATGCTGAGCCACCTACAATAAACACCACGACACATTTCTTGATAATGGGCAAGGGGGGTGCAAAATATTGTACCTACAGTGGACTATGGCAAAACGTCCAAACTACACACTACAAAGTTCTTCACATTGTTGCTTGAATTTTTATTTCATTACACAATAAAATATAGCAAATAAATGTGGGTGTTATTTATGAGCAAACTTTACATGAACATTAAAAACACTGGAAAAATAGTCTGAAAAATGCACTGCGTAAAACGTTTTCGCAATTTTCTTGAAATGTCATAGACAACAGGAAAGCCATATTGCCATTCTACCCTTGATATGATGTTTACCAGAACAGATCCACAAATGGTCGATAGGTTACAAAACATCAGATACAACAGTTAGTCAAGCTAGTACCATTCCCTATTGTTGAATAAAACATACAGCATTGTCGACGCCAAAGTCCTGTATAAGTCGAATAAAAAGTGTCGGAGACCAATCATGTGCTCCGTCCAGCAGCAGGCCAGTAGTCTGGCAGGGAAACTTTGGTGACAGCGCACAGACTTCAATGCATTTGTCAACTGTTTCCTCCGCCATGTGCCGATATGTCGTCCACTTACCACCTGTCCAGTCACGCAATGCTCCATCTTACTAAGTTACTATAATGCGCAGAAAGTTGGTCATCTGTCATACTGCTCTGGTGGCTTCTGTATTGCATGGCCGCAGACCCCAACACCAGCGTTCGAGTCCTTGGGCCTTCGGTACATGCGCTCCCCCTTGCCCTCTACTTCCCCCATGGGTAGCCTGAAGGGAAGGGGGATTCAGTTGCCAGGTAACAAAATACCTGCCCATAGAGTGGGAACTTTTCTAGTAAGTGTAATGGACAGATATGATATGTACAGATGTTCTGAATACCCAACTAATATCCACATTTTGACAAATACTGGCTCTAATGTGAAAAATATGTATTTCTATAAAATGTGAATAGATGACTAACTACAACAACAACATCACAATAATGACAATAACATTCTGAAGTACTGCTATCATGGTAAAAGTTCACTTTGTTCATTTAGGGCGCATTGCACCAACGTCGTTCAACTTTGAACCCGGTTCAAATCTGAATTTGAATCTAGTTCAGCCATAAATTGCGTTGCACCAAAGCGGTTCAAGCATTGATCTCTGTAAAATTTTGAACTGCCATCTGACCACCGATCAAATGTTGATCTCGGTTACGCATGTGCACTAGGCAATAAATATTTTCTGTGATAATATTGCTGCAAAAATTTTCCGATTCGAATGTTATCCTGTCCGAAAAACTTCCTCGTATCGAATTATAAGACTTTTAATGCAATTATACTGATGATCTGGATATGTCAGATTTCTACTATATTCATTTTATGTTCTCTTTGTGTTCGATAAATTAACAAATAGATGAATACATCGCATTTTTTGGCGGCGATGTTTCGCTGCTACAGTAAACATACGATCAAACCCTTACCACAGCAACAAAAACTCATTCGTATCGATTTATAAGACGTTAAATTCAATTATACTTGTGATCAAAATGTTACATTTGTGCTATATCTGTTTTCTGTGGTCTTTTTGTGGGATAAATTAATAAATGCATAAATGAAAGGCATTCTAGAGTGCCGATGCGCCGTTGCTAAGCCGTACCTACGGTAAACATATTATCTTGACAACGGACGTAGAATAATTAACAAATATCTACTGGAACACAAAATGCATACTTCAGAACTTTATCAATGCAACTGTTGATGTGAAAATCATGTAGTAACTTCATGGAAACTTAAAATTCGAACAAATTATGGCCAATCTGTACTGGACTGTTTCGTAAGCATTGCGTGTGACTGTGACGTCATTGTAGTTGACCCGTAGGCCGAGCGTGGTTGACCAATCAGCGTCGTCCACGGTATAACCACGCCGTTCAACTGAATGGGATCAGCTGATCCGACTTCAACTTGATGCAATGTAATTCAGCGTGATCTTGGTTCAACTTTTGATCTAGGTTCAGCTGAACCGAGCTCATGAACGACGTTGGTGCAACGCGCCCTTAATGAAGATAAGACAGCGCAATTTGACGATAGATGTCAGATCAACCTCCGAAAACCTGACAAACCATCCGTCAATCTATGCAAATGCAAATCAGTTTTAACTGTCACTAAAATGAAAATGCTCAAGCATAACAAACTTCATTTTCAAAATATAAAAATGCTAAAATTGTTCTCTGTGAATGAAATAATGTACTGAACAAATGCATTACGATCGAAAACAAAGACAAACCAGCAATTGTAATTAGATTTGACGTGCTGACTTCAATGATATGATTGCGTGCAATTGACTGCGTGTTGCGAGCATTTGGATTCAGCACGAGCGGACGAATGCCACTCCATGCTGATAGCACATCACCACGACGAACTGCACACCATCATCTCACTCACATCACTATATATTATTTATTATTTTTTCAATTCTCTAGAGCAAAGAAATCAAGCAAAAAGTTGCACAGTAGAAGTCTAATAGCCACTGATAATTCAGGTAGTTCAGGTTGTCAGTAAAAGTCTTGTGTAATAGATTTGTAGCGCTGAATAAAAAGATATTAAGAAAAAAGCAGACGTTTACGATCATCACCGAAAGTAAATTTTCCAACTGAGCTCGGCTTGTCAGCCAAATAAGTGTGCTCCTGCATTATTATAATTAATCCTAATATTATCTTTTGCACAGTATTGACAGTAGGAATCACAAAAGTTATAAAAAATAACAGTAACAACTGCCATAGCCAACTGTATTAGCCTGCATATACACCTAAGTACATTAACTGCATTAACTACACATTTCACATCCCAGCGCTGGTAGAAAACTGAGTTGGCCTGAGCACACAATAGGCTAAACAGCCTGCTCTGAGTTTAACACAACCCAAAACTGTTAACTTTGATACAGCTTAAATAACACAAATACAATTACAGCCGGAATCTGACGACAACCTTCAGAAGCACTTTCAGGAAGCATTATAATGGTCACATATACATGTACACATATTGCATGAAATAAAAATAGTAAAATAAATAACTAAATATATTTATAAAGTGTCACAATGCTTAAGTTTCAGAGCCGCTAACAGTCACACATTGTAAAAGACATCACCAAACACTCATGACATTCTGATAAATAGGGCCCACAGTTTTCCGCGGAAAATTTTGCCACCAAGTACCGTGGGCCTGTTTGCAAAATTCCGTGGCTCACCGCAGCAAAATTGTACAAATTCCGTGGCTTACCGCAGCCTTCCGTTTGTGTGTAAACTTAGCTTTATTTTGTTTAAAAAACTTTAGTTTTTGGATGCTGGCATGGCGCTCAGTTATGCCAGCAAAATAC
>Ga0209454_1000627_pt1 | contig 19079 bp, 14 predicted proteins | sample WorMetHERISLAND1_2_FD_187400 | JGI IMG/M metagenome (GOLD analysis project Ga0209454, IMG submission 187400) | Marine gutless worms symbiont microbial communities from Max Planck institute for Marine Microbiology, Germany - Olavius geniculatus... | ecosystem: Host-associated > Annelida >... | reverse complement strand
GTATTACATTCTACACTTATTTATCCACTGTCGTTTTTCATGCGACTTGGCCTTTAAGTGTATCAAGTTACAAACTGTTTTTTTTAAAGAATTTTTGGACGTTTTTGATCGCAGCTGCCTTCTCTGTAACAATTTCTGTTCACCACTAGATGTTGCCGAGGAAGGCAGTACTGGTTTCCTAAACTTCAACATATTACTAGATAGTAGATGATGCAATTTGTTGGTTTTTTTAGCTTGCTATTTCAGTCTATAATTTTATTTCACGATGGTCCAGATAGTTTGGTTCTAAAGTTGTTGCAATTCATTGCATTCAAAAATTCATTGATTATTAATAAAGGTAGTAGTAGTTGATAGCAATAGTAGAGATATTTCCATTGCATTTTGCATTTTTATCAGTCTGACATTGTACTGCAGAGTTTATTTGTTCTTGTAATTTGTCATAGTAGATGACATCATTGTTGCTGCGTTAGCTACCTTTTTTGTTGTCATCCGTCACAGCTGTTTTTTGTTGTTTTTCACTGCAGATCTGGAGGAGTACTCATGCCCACAGGAAGGAGACTACATATACACTCCTGGGTTGACTGATGTTTACAGCGGTTTGTTTGTTTCTCTAGTTTCTGTCATTTCTCTTCTTCTGTTGCTTTCATTGGGTGACTTCACTTTTTGACTCAGACTTTTGCCGAGCCTTTCGATGGATGGAACCTGAAGCTGAATGCTGAAGTCTGGAGTTAGACCAGAGCTTAACTAAACTCAGATCTTTGAGATTACTGCAATGGAATCCTGGTGAGCATTCATGTTATTTATACCATTCTTGTTCATTGTTTTTTGACTGTCATCTGCTTGCTTACTTATTTCCTACCAGTAGTTGTTCTACCGGTTTGTCGTCTGCCAATATGTCAATCAATCAATCATTTATTTGCTCAATTAACACAGCAACCAATAAAAGTTTGCAACAAATAAGTTTGCACGAGCAAAGCATGGCAGGCTTGTTGAGCACTTATGGCACCCTGACTAAAACCAAAAAGCCCAGTTGTTGCTAGGGAAAGCCGACCGTAACACTTACGTCCAAAGGCCAGCGTCTGACTTCTAATCATGGAGAGAAAGCGATTTCTCAGAGGTGACACAGTCCCATGCATGCTATGTTAATGGAACGCTGCTCTCGAAAGCTAGAATCAACGCTAGTATAACAGACGTTGCATGTGGTCATCACACCAGGTGATATAAATAGATACTGTCAACAGAAATATCGGACGCATGTTTCGCAAATTTGTCGCACAATAAAAACACCTTGCTAGGGAAGAGGCACTACAGCTTATACAGTTCCTGTTGCAGTACTGACCTTCAAGGTCATCCAAGGTGAATGATTTTCATGTCATTTGAAAGCCAATATGCCACTTCCTATTACTGATTATAGTGATTAGCAACCTGGGCCCAGGGCCCTATCTCTCACCATTTCTGAGTTATCGCCAGTTTTCCATTGAATTTCCTACCCCTTCATTCACCCCCTAATTTAAATATGTTCTCCTTGCAGATCACTGGAAATTTTTTTTGCCTAGGTTTATGGCACAGGGCTAATTATTCATGTAAAAGGTTTTTCCCTATGACCTAACGCTTAGCCACAATACAAAACTACAGATGACGGACAGACGACAATGAGTGGATGACAACCGTACCATAAGCTTGACCGTTACTTAAGTACAGTCGGCTAATAACCAAAAAAAAACAATTTATACGAGTACACGGACAGTCTAAAACGTTTACTATTTGCATATTCAGACATTTATAATTTTCACTATTTGCAGCACCGTTCTTTACACCATCCAGTGTTCCCACTTTTTTGCGGCCATCCTAATTGGCTGCATTATGGGTCTTGTCCAATACTGGCTCAAAATGTGATAACTAAAAGGTGCAGAAAAAACTACACTTGTGCGAACATTCCATACAGCAGGAGTAGCCAGTTTGCCAGTTTCCGGTTTAGGTGTCTCAGGGTTAGGCAAAGTACACTGTGTCCCAAAAAACGTGCTACTTTGTCATTTTCTGTGTCTTCGCCAAATATTAACCAAATTTCAATTTTTTTTACTGCCACATACTGTGAACAACTAGCAATAAAGTAGTTTTTTAAATATCCCACCACATTTTAACTGTGTTGCTACACTACCGTGTGAAACATAAATTTTCAAAAATCACTATAATACATATGCAAAAAGTCATATTCTGATACAATTTTTAATAATTTTCATACAAAAATTAAATAATGTTAAGTGTTACATACATTTCTGATGTTTGTAAACAAAAGCAGATGATATTGTCTTAAATAATAATTTTTAATGCACTGATGATATACTGGTGATAAAATGTGCCATTTAGCAGTGGCGACAAGGCTCTGACATGGAACTTGTACCAGTTCAAATAATACAGTTTACAGACAATACTGGCAGAATTTTTGAAGATAAACTGCGACAGGGAAAGGGTGGGAATGTTATTAACAGAGATCTGGAAAACCTGCAGTCTCGATTAAAGGCATGAAACCAGCAGACTGAAGCATACACGTACTGAAGAGAACGTGATCACCGTGCATGAAATGGTAGGCTTGCTAAACCACAAAGGCCAGAAACAAACATATCATTTAATACGCCAGATATCCAAAACAGCATCATACAGATCATTCAATGCATTCTTGGTCGGAAGTGTATTTTGTTTACCAACATGCTTGCTGTCTATGATTGCTAATTTTTCTTACAAGGTAGTGTAGCGACAGAGTCAACGTGTGGTGGGTTATTCAATAATCACTTTATTGCTAATTGTCCACAGAATGCCACCAGTGAAAGAATTTTGAAAATTGGTTGATTTCTGGCAAAGATATGGACAAAAGTAAAGTGGCACGTTTTTTGGCCTACCCTGTATATGTTAATCTGCTGCATTCACTGGTATGATAAACTGTTGCTTTGTTAGTCATTTATTGGACAACAAATGTAGGCCTGATGTAATAAGGAATACTTTTTGGCTAGTTAGTTTTATTTTCTTGGCAAAATATAACTGTAGGGCTTACATCTGGGTGTGAGTTTGAGTCAGGTTGTCACAGACGGTTATGATGCAAGTGTGTTTGGCACAGAAGAATATCTTGTCTCATTGAATGAACTGTACATTATGTTCAGATCCAGATTCGCTAACAGTAGAATCTCTGCCAGTTCCACCTGCACGTCGACTCCCGCCCATTCCAGGTCTGTTTACTCAGCTGACTATATCACTGATATTCACTGTAGAATGTATACTGAGTGTTCCGTGAAAAGTAATTCCCCTAGTTCATATTTTGCCATGGCTTTAATATCTTTGTTGCGTTTTGGGAGGCTTTTTCTGATGGGCGTGTTGGTATGTCAGTTTGGGTATGTTTTGTCTGTTGCAAGTATGGCCTGATGATTGGTTTTATTCACATGGCGCTGTTGAGGTGTAAAATAGATAAATGGAGTTCGAAGCAGAGCCAACTTTTAACCAGTCGAGTATTGCGGTTCATTTTCTTTTGTGTTTTCGGTATGCTTGAAGTTTTTCATGCAAAGCTTGAAGATATATGATTTACGATACAAAGCTAGTCTTACAAATTACTACTTAGGCTATTGCGATTGACGGATTGATTCCATGTTTGTTGTCACGGTTTAGGTAGTGACACGCCAGATTCTGCCGAGTCTAATTCACCGAAACCTGCAGCCGAACAAACACGGCGACCGCCTCCGAAGCCCAAACCAAAGCCGAAGGTAAAGCCACCAGCTTTGGCTCCCAAACCTCAGCTGCCAGCCAGCCATCTGGTCAACAGGAATGACGATACGAGTTTATCGGCTAATTCTGGTCACAGTGATAGCTCGACAGAACTAACGAGTGATACGCAGAGTTTATCATCTGTCAGCAGCCAGCCAGTGCCATGTCCATTAAACCTTAGATCACTGCCGCCAGTGCCTGGTCAGAACAGTCCGTCGTCTAGTCCTCGTGTCCCTGGTAAACAACGCAACGTCTCCGGTTCACTACCTATGGTCTGTAGTCGGTCACCAGCTTTGCCGCCAAGAACAAGACAACGTGAGCCAAGTCCCTTGAGCAATGATATCAGTCACCACGCTGATGCTAGAGCTCATACTAAACCAAAGCTGGGAACATCGCCGACTGGCAGCACGTCGACAACAGAGAAACCATTGCCACCTATGCCACCATCGAGAACCAAACATCATCAGCAGACACTCCGCCCTGAAGCTGGTCTGTTTTAGTCGTAACTTTGCTGTTGCATTAAACAGTTCTGTTGTCTTTGCGAACAATGATTTCAGCAGTGTTTGTGGAGCATAATTTGATAAATTCTAAGAAGCCAATAAAGGTAACAGAATATGAAAAGCAGCAGTTCTGGTAATTTTTTCGTAGTAGCCTATGGACGTGAAGATGTAACAGTTTTGCCAGTGCCACAGAGGGTGAACTGCCGGTACTTCTTGTTAGTAAATGCTGGAAGGATTAGTAAGTAAGTAAGTACGTGCATATTTAAAGTTTGTCAGTTTGTGTTATATTTGCTGCTACACTAAAAGACGTTTTGACTACAAAGCTGACATTGTTATAATTTGCTGCTGCCATATGGGCAGGTTTTCGTTTGCCATTGACGCCATCTTGCCTGCTCTTGTGCTAGCTCCTTGAGTTGTGAATAATCCGTGTCCTTGTCACTTGTCTCCAGTAGTCAGCTCAGTAGCATTTCTTCCAGTCTTCCTCTTCCTTTCTTCCCTGGCAGTCAACCTTTCAACACTGTTCTCACCAAAGAACTATGACGTAACACATGTCCCAGCCACCTCTTCTGTATATTCTGCAGTGTGTCCATGAGTTCCCTTCTTGTTTCTATTGTTTTTAGCACTTACCACTCTTTTTGTGCTCCGTTTAAGATACCTTCAACATGCGACGCCAAATTCACATTTCAAGTGCTTCAATCCTTTTTATGTCACTTCTTTGCAGTGTCCATGTCTTGCTTCCAGACAATGCTATACTCCACACAAATGCTTTGACTATGCATTTTTTCAGCTGGAGGCGGAGGGATCAACACATGAGATCTTTCTTCTTATTGAAAGCTTTCTTTGCCAAGGCAATGTGACGTCTTACTTCACGTTCGTTTCTGCAGTCCTCGGTCACCATACTTCCAAGATAGCAGAACTGTGTGACCGACTCCAGTTCTTTACTGTTGACCAAGTGCTATAATCTGTTATAATTTAGATATTGTGTGATTTGTGTTTTCTTAGAAGAAGGATCAGTAACATGGTGGACCATCTCACTCCAACTTTCACTTTTATGTTGATCTTGAGTTTTTTTTTTAAAATGCAGGTGTTACATATAGTGTAAGTTTTTGCCACGGGTGCAGTAGAAATTAAAAGTAATGATGTCGTAAAGACGATGGTGATGATGTGTTTTAGATGGTCACAGTCAAAAGAATGGCCACTGTGTCCCATCGGGAGATTTAGAAGCGGCAGCATCATGGTCAGGTGACCTGGGGCAAGGCAACAGGTCAGACAGTATTTTTTTACATTCGCTTTTCTCACGTCTTTTGCCAGCGATGCCTCCACTCGGAATATCAAATACTTTGATAATAATTGCCAGTTTTTCAAAGTGAACTAAATGAAATAAACTTTTCAATCACTGTAAAATGACTGTTGAACATACCTAGGGTGAACATGGTCAGTGGCTTGGTGCCTGGCGAGGGACGGATAACAGTATGTCAAGAAACAAAAGAGCATGTGGATAATAATTGCAGTCGGAGCTTAATAAGACATCTAACTTGCTAGGATCGATACAATGCTAGTCACATGTTGCAACTTGTGCATCTTGTGAAATGTCGACTGTCAAAATAAAAGGTCGTGTCTAGTTGAGAAGTGCTGCAAGAAACCACGCTTGATTGCTTAGGCTCATGCTTGTGTCTGCTTAGGCTGATGATGCAGCTGGAGGAAGAGGGCACATACATGATACGACCTTCTCTCGACTCCAGCTCCAAGGTAACTCATCCTGATAGTGAGGCGCCTCGAGGACAGAGCAGTGTTCTTGGCCATGTTCCCAAGTCCCTGTCCTTGTGTCCCAAGTCTTTGGCCTCGAGATAAAGTCCTTGGACATAGTACCGAGGACTTTAATAAATTCTGTTTAGTTTGAGCACGAAACTGAAAATGTGTTGAACATTAGCTTTTCACATTACTCGTGATGCTAGTAATTGTTGCTGTGGTAACCACGTAACACTCGATCCTCATCTGTCGTCATTCTCGCTCGCCCACCTACTCATTCCTCCTTAAAAATTACCAGTCGTTCCTTTCACTATGCATCACCTCATGTCTGGAATCAACTCCCTCACTGCCTCTTCCTGACTCACCATACTTCCATGATCATCTCACCTCGTCAGTGTCACCATCATCACTTTTGTCATCCATCAACCCGTCATTCTTTTATTCAAATCTCAAGACTTTTCTTTTTCTCAAATCCTATCTTCCATAGACATCTGGCACCCCCTCAGATGGACTCTACGGCTATTTGGACCTGCTTGCAGTTTTTGTTTTTTCTCATTTCATTTTCTGAGTTATAGTTTTCATTATTATTCTTTATGTCTTACTTTGTCAGTTTTTTCTTTCTTATTTTAGTTTTCTTTATTTCACTCATTTTTCGAATTTTGTCATTGAACCGTATTTCTATTCTCAGTATCTCTCATTTTATTTTTCTTTAAAAACATTTAAGTTCTTTTTAGTTTATGTGCCACCATCACATTCCCCCGAGCGGCAGAGTCCCCCAAAATATTTCAGCAACATGATGCCCTAACTAGATTGCTGATATTGTCACAGTCTGTATAATTGTTAGGCCTAATGTCATTGGTATTCTGTTGTGTCATTTTCTTCAGTTCCAGTGTTAGTGTTTTAACTGCTGACGGCTGTAATTTGCAATGAAGATTGTTGATGTTTGCATTACAGACGCTGCTAGTTGTGGCAGAGTTCCAGCTGCGCAAGTACAAGATACACGTGAACGAGGTAAAATAGTCGTACCTTAATTCTGTTAGAACTCAGACTGTCAGTGCCAGACAAAACTTTGTAGTCGTGTGCATTTTGAACTGACACACCTTTATCTGGCGTAAAATTCTTTATCTGGCGTAAAATTATCAATAGTATTGTATAGTCGTCAAACTATACTGGTGCTTTTGTTACCTGTCCTTACTCACTATTGAAATCAAACATCGGATGTAAAACAAGACATTCATTTGGGTTGCCATCTTCTATTTATTTTCCTATTTTTTTTTCGTGTTTGCTCTAGCAATATATTTACAGCAGACTCAGTTGCAGATGTGAATTGGGCAAAGGTCGTAGGCCTATATCAAAAGATTTCTCAGGAGCAAAATTTTGTTCCTGGCAATGATTGAAGTCCAGTGGTCATTAGTTTACATACAGCATTCATACCAGAACAATGCTGATGAGCTGTGCCCGATTTGTCAAAGAAATTTTTCAGTGCAGTTAAGACTGCAGCAAACCTCAAGACGTACAGGGTGCAGCACTGATCATTAGTTAACTGTGTTGTTTCAACGATGTTATTAAATTGGTGTTGTAGCTGGAACATTTTTGAATGCTGAAAAATCGGTAGGCAGTCATTTTAAGAGTCTTATAACTTCGTCGTTTTTCAACAGAATCAAATTTTATTTGGCAGTTAGGTGTAAAATGTTTCAGCAAATAAATGTGTAAAATTTCAAATTAAAATTCCAAACGGTTGCTGAGAAAACAGTGAAAAACTTTCGGGGTCTACTTTTTTGCCGCACCATGTACAGTAGCGTCATGGGTTAAACAGGTAGGCGGGCCAAGAAGTTGCAATTTTGAGACAGACACTGCCAATTTCCAACAGAATTCCGATAGACAGCTAAAAATTTCCGACGGAAGATTTTGGATGCTCAAAATTTCAATTCAGCCCTTATTTTTTTCTGTAATGGGGTTTTACCCACAAATTTTGCAGTTTTGGACCGAAATTTTCGGACAACAAAAGATTTTCTGCCAGCCTAAAATTTTTTGGGGGGAAGTTGAGGCAACTGCCCTGACTGCTCCCTGGCTATGACGCCACTGTATATTATAACAGGTATGGTGTACCAGTATTGTTTTGTGTGTGTGTCACACCAGAATCAGAAGTACTCGCTGCAGACACATTTCACACACATGTTTGACTCGGTTCACGAACTCATCGGTTTCTACAGGGAGAATTATCTGCCAAACCGACACACCAACCTGTCCAAACCTTACAGTGAACTGACCGGCTCTGTCAGCAGCTGACACAGGGTGGCCAATGCCACAAAGTAGGAGAAGAAATTCCCCGAGTTTCCCAGGCTTTTCCAGTACAGCCATAAGCTTACTTTTTCATAGGTTATCACAACAAAAATTAATTGTAAGCTCCCCCACCGCAGTTTGGGGAAGAGCCCCGACTGCACACGCATTTTACAGCATTTTTTATACCCTGGAAACCGCATCTGGTGACAGTTTCGTTTTTTAGAAATTTTCCTCGAGGTTGCACAGAATTCTCGGAGTTTTCCAGGTTCGGACAATTACCTGACTGTTCTAGTTTTTGTGGCCACCCTGTAACCTGTAATCCTGTTGCTGGTTCAGCCTAGCGATGATAGATAGTCTATTCAGACAGACTAGTCAGCTAGCCAGAGATGATCTGCTCACAACCCACCATTTATCAGTTACTGTTACCATCATGTCATTATTTCTGTATATTAGTCGTTATGTGAAAGTTGAATATTGTTACTCAGGCACTTATTGCGTAAGAAGTATGTTCATTACATGTATACGGTGTTTCGAAAGAAGGCACCCTTTTTGTTTCTTTTATAACTCAGTCAAATGGTGAGCAAGTTGCATGATATTTTTACCAGACGTAGCTGAAGAAATACAAATTCAAATTATTTCAACAAAATGTGGCCGTTAGTTAAATATTCTAGTCATAATGTAATGCTTACGTCATAATGTGTCGTGAGTACAAACTGGCTTGTCTCAACTGGTTCTGTCATGCTTCGATGGTGAACTTTATCTGGTTTACTGACAAAAATGTTCATCGTGTCAGCACTTAGCAACATGGAGGCATAAAATCAGGTGTCTCGCAATCCAAAAACTCATCCATCTCGTGAGTGGAGTGTGCTGGTGCACTGTCTTGCTGAAAGGTGTAAAAGTTAAGCTATTCCCATAAGTGTGTGAAAGTGATCGTTTTTAGCACTTTTGTGGCTACAATGTTAAAACTTTTTGTCATCAATGAACCAGATAAAGTTTGCCATCGACGCAAGTCTGTCAGCATTGGTTGCAACAAGCCAGTTTGTACTTGCAGCACACTATGACGTCAGCATTACGTCACAACTAGCAAAAATATTTAACAATCAGCCATATTTTGTCTAAATATTTTGAATTAGTATTTCTTCAGCTACATCTGGTAAACATTTCGTGCTAATTGATCAGCATTTGACTGAATTATGAAAGAAAGAAAAAAGGGTGCCTTTTTTATGAAACATCGTGTATATCGGGTCCACTGTGTTTATGCTTCACTTGATCACTGATAGAATTTCAGTTTCTCAACTGCCTGTATAACGGTTCTGCTGTGATTGAATTATATTGCAATTGATTATAGGTGCGGTCTGACTCTTTTGAGTATTGTTGAAGGGAAGCCTTGATTCATTCCCTTTGATTCATTTTGTTCATATGCCTAATTCATAAAATACCACATGTTAAATCTGTTACATATGGTTCAGCCACAATATATGCACACACGAGAAAGTAGAAAAAACACAGTAACCAAATTTGCAACATTTGTTCATGTTGTCATGTACAAAATTTTGTAGTAAACGGACCACGTTTGAGAAAGTTAAAAACAGTAAAAATACTAAAAAATACTGATGGACCCAAGCTTGCAGACCCAAGAACGGCCGCCATCAGTTCTTATTTTCAAGAGGAATATGGCTGTTATGCATGCATAAGGCATTATTACCATTTTTTGCACAGAGTTGCAAAATGCATCCACTATTAAACTTTATTAACTTTGATGTAATCAGAATTTTTGTTGCCAAAGATTTCTTCAGTGGTCAGTATAACTTTATGAATGACATTTCATTATTCACATGCTGAAAATTAAGTTAACGTGACAATATGCATGTATTTCATTAACAACAACGTTGTGAATAATAATCAGTGCCCATTAGCCTGTAGCAGAACTAGGTGAAACCTTGCTATACCGCATCAGCGCATACAACACAGATATATCACTATGGCATCGGCATTCAACAGTGTATTCTCTCGGCGAATCTTTCATGCAACAATGAACTAATGAAACAACAAATGCATTAGCTACGGTGCTTGCTGCATTGCAAGGTCCCGATAACGGATCCTCCTCTTGTCCAGAACAATCTCACAAATCCTGCAGTGGCATATTATACAGCAAGACTTGCACTGGCACCTTGAAAGAGAAGGAAAATTCAACAACAAAAAGGAACCAATCACAAAAGGAACGGAGTAGACCCAGCTTAAGCAACGTAAAATATGTACACCAAGCTGCCCTGTTTACATTGCTAAATATGCCACCGAAATCCTGCGCTTAACACTGTCGGCATTTTAAAATAATGTTGAACAGCTTTCCTGTCTGTACAGTACTAACAGCGAGGCCACAGCACATTAAAACGTTAGTGCATCTGTGGTATATAAATGCATTCAACTGAAACAGTTCCAAGTCGACTGTACAGACAGACAATACATGGGCAGGTCCAGCAGTTAGTAGCATGTTGACGTTAAAGAACGTGACAGACATCAGCTGTTTGTCATCTGCTGCCAATGACTAGTTGCCAGTGTTTCACAGTTGCCATCTTCAACGTCGTAGTCTGTCGTTTCGTCCTGTTCGTACATAAAAACAGACAAAACTCTGCATGGGTGAGGACAGTCAAACAGCAATACATACACACTAAACCATGGTCCATGGGTAAAGTGAGTGCTAAATGAGCACACTCCAGATAGTGGTCTAACACACTTATTCTACAGTCAACGACGGTCGGTCGTGTAGCCTAGTGTTGTTTGGTTACACTTAGTGCATCCGTGGATTTACCACTTCAGACATAGTACATAGAGACAGGCAGCACGAGCACAACCGTGGAACAAACAGATTTTACATGAAAGATATCAAAACACATAAAGCTGATGAGAGAAATAACAAAATGGAAATTTAGGCAGCCATTTTTCACATTTTGACGCGGCAGAGTGTTTCCAGTAGCCAGCGTCTCATGGCTGTCATCTTCAATGATGGCTGCAGTTCATTTGGTGCATAGACATAACATATCTCTTATTCAGTCTAGAAGCATTCTTTTTAGATCTTATTCAGTTCTTGTTTAAACATCATTGATAGCTGGTTCGGTGTTACAAAAAGGGTACTGAAGTATTAGGTAAATGAATGCAAAGTAAACATGCACCATTCACTGCTTCACCAACTATGAGGAACCAGCTATCAAAGACAAGACAATGTTAAGTGACTGAGAAAGGTTTAACGTCCCACCCGACAGTACAGGTCATTTCGAGAATGGCCTTTCCAGGCAATGCACGTACACATAATAATGGAACAGCAAGTTTAACCTTTACACAAAACCTAACATGAAACATGAAACACAGAAATGACATAAACCTAAAATTGTACAAACTCACCATCACAATTGTGCATGTGTATTGTGTAACAATAATGGCAGTTCTAATAATCGTATCTGTTATCATGCAGTCATCAATCTCATAATACTGTCTACTGGAGGACAGGAAAGGGGTCGTCCATAAATGACGTCACACGATTTTAAGGAAAAATTTACCCCCCTCCGCCTTCGCCACACTTCCCTGGACCCCTTCAAATACGACGTCACAAACGTCTAACCCTCCCCCGGCAGCCTGTAGTGTAGAGTACAGAGATGAGTTTCAGCATATCCTAATTCTAATATGTAAAATTATATCCATCATCAAAATTGTCTGCTCTCAATTTAATGCCTAAAATTGTGTGAAATTAAGCACAGTGTTCCTAAATGTTCCTCGTTCTGACATACGGCGAGTTGGCAACATGAATTTGGCTGTCTATTGTGCCTTTCCACAGATGTGACGTGTGTGACGTCACACTTCCTTTAACCTCCCTCCCCTACGTCACACACCGTCACAATAATGTAAACCCCCTCCCCCCTTGGAGCGTGACGTCATTTATGGACGACCCCAAACAGACAATTTGAAGTGCTGATGTCCAGTATTAGTTATCCTACCTGTGACGTTTGCTGGACAGGATCAACGACAATCGCATCATCTTCGTTGTCGTTGTTGACGACGTCCGTGTTCAACTCGACTAACACGTCCTTGCTGTCAGCAGTGACAGGCCGAGTGCTGCTGAGACTGGCCTGTGTTGCAGTCACTGATGATGATGAGATGGGTGGCTGCTGCTGCTGGTGATACCAGCCAATATTCACTGGCTTACCCGCCACCACCGAACTCACCGATGCTGCCTAAATGTCAACACATAGATACAGAGGTTGATTTAGGCATGCTCAGCGTGTTCGGTCAAACAAAACAAGGACCCCGCAAAAAGGCCCCCAAAGGCCATATTTTCCTGTAGCATTTAAAAGGTCACTTGGTCAAGCATGACATTCGCCGGCCTAGGCATTATATTGCAAAATATGAAATTTACATGAGGGCCCCACATTTTACCGAACAGGGCGATGTTGGTTTTAAATCTGGCCCTGCAGACACTGATGCACAACATCCGGCCCACGGCATCCAAGAGAAAAATGCCAACACTAGTCTATTACACATGAAATTATAAGTTTTGCAGATAATTCACTCACGTCATACTTCCTTCCTTTTTACGCACGAGAGCTAGCTAGCGTATTAGCTATAGCGCATATTAGCTACGGTAATTCTGTCTGTCCGTCCATCTGCCCGTCACATCCCGGTACCGTTCCAAGACCAGGTGAGATAGAGACTTCGGGTTTCCACCATATGATAGCTTAGGGTCTCTAGAATTTCCTGACAAAATTTCATGCCCCTGGGTAAAGAGGGTCCCCACGAACAAGGGGACGAAATAGGGGCATGCCCCTTAAAAAGGTGTTATTCTGCCGCTATTGGCTCTTCCAACGTGAAAATGGTTGCATGCTGCTTATCATAACAAGCACTGGTGACAAGCTTCTTAGAAATGTCAACATCGATGACCTTGAATGATCTTGAACCCCCAAAATAGAGAGTTTTAGTGAATTTTTCGCGATTTTGGGCTGTGACACGCATTTCAAGGGTGAATTGTGCCAAAATGGCTGGAGATAGACCAAGACAACCTGCATATGAAATTTTCAGCATGGAATGTAGATATTAGCGGTCTAAGTCCGGACCTTCTATATTCAAGGAGGCCTGAGCACATGGGTGTCAAAGAAGGTTACCCCTCTAAAAAGTGGTTATTTATCCGCTGTTGGTTTGTCTAGCGTGTAAATGGTTGCAGATAAGCACAGACATGCTGCTTATCATAACAAGCACTGGCGAAGAGCTTCTTAGAGATGTCAACATCGATGACCTTGAATTACCTTGATCCCTAAAAATATTGATTTTGAGTGATTTTGGCGATTTTTGACTGCAAAAGAGCAAATTGCGACAAAATGGATGAAGATAGACCAAGATTACCTGCGAACAGGAACTGCCATAAGCTCTTGCACGTCTCATGAGCATTAGCTCAGATTTCTTGTTGCAATTGTTTCAGTCGATGCACATCTCCAATTTTAGGTGAGAAATGCCACTGACCTTGACAAAATTTTAACACAATGTATGCCTGCTGTTTTTCATCATTAGACAACAGCTTTTTGCATTAGTCTGGTCTGCAGCTGAAAAAAGTTAAGCCTTGTGCACATTGCACAATGACAACTACTTAACTTCTGTGATGCCAAATGAACAGACCTGAAGCTTAAAAAGTTGAGTACTGTTGAATGACATCTATGTTACAACTTCAACCAAAAACAGAAATGCCTTTGATACGTTGCTCTGTCAATATGAAAGAAAAAAATTGATCTGAACAACAGTGACAAACTGAATAAAACAATCTCGGATAACATGACAGAATACAACTCAAAACCTGACACTTCTATTTACAATGCCCACCAGACCTGCTATATAGGACCCGGCCATGTCATGTAGCAGCAACAGAGAGACAATCAAATTAAAAACTGTGAATCAATACGATTGAGGTTGTGCAGGCACTCACATGTTCAGCATCAAGTCTGGAGTCAAACGTCACCAAGAGACGACAGCCATCATGTGCCGCAGCATCACTGTCTAGCACTGACACTAAACCTCTCAGCGCCTACATCATATCAATTTATCAATCACCAACAATAATAATCTTACTATAATGCGCAGAAAGTCTGTCCGTCTGTCTGTCTGTCAGCCCCCTCTAGCACCTTCCCTGTTGCATGGTCGATCGCGGCGTTTGAGTCCTTGGGCCTTGGGTACGTGCCCCCCACCTTGCCTCCCACGAGCAGCTTGAGGGGGCGAGGGATTGTGTTGTTGTGTCTTCTTTCCCCGCTGATTCTGCCAAGCCTGTCAGCTTAGCATACCATGTAGTGCTTCATGGCGGAAAACTCCCGCCCACAGGGTTTGGCGCTTTTAGTAAGAATCATCATCATCGTCATTGCAAATCACAAAGCTATTTTCTGTGCTTTCTACAGGTGACCTGTCACAAATCAGTACAACTCGGGACATAGCAGAGTGGTCATAGCACCGCAAACTATGTGCTTCATATATGTGCACCGTTTGCAGTACTGACTCACACTGTACTGATTCAATGCTGGAAAAATTTTTTTACTTGATTCACAAAGTCGACAAATTTCTTCAGTCAAAGGTTACCATCATGTTTCACACTGGCATTTTAAAGCACTGGTTCAAGGATACGTGCAGTCTACCCTAAAACCACAACCTTGCTTCTCCAATCATGTATGACCAGAGCACTTTGCAAAGTGCACTACCATCCCCTGGCCCTGAATCTACACGGTGTTTCATAAAAATGACACTACTTTTCATCGTATCAACACTATGCAACATGGAAGCATGAAAGTAGATGTCTTGCGATTTTAAAACTCGACCATCTCACAAGCGGTGTGTGCTGGTGCACCATATTGCCGGAAGGTGTAAAAGTCAAGCTATCTCCACAAATGTTGAAATTGATTGTTTTGGGCGTTTTTTGTAGCTACAATGATAAAACTTTAACAATTTGTCATCAGCAAACCAGATAAAATTTATTGTCGATGCAGGGCAGCTATTTAGCAACTGTCAGCACCGGTTGCGACAAGCAATTTTGTACTCATGGCACATTATGACATCAGCATTACATCATGACTAGCAAAAAATATTTAACTAACAGCCATATTTTGTCGAAATATTTTGAATTAGTGTTTCTTCAGCTACATCTGATTAGAATTTCAAATAAATTGATCGCCATTTGACTTAGTTATGAAAGAAAGAAAAAAGGTGCCATTTTTCATAAAACACTGTGTAGAGATCAGTACCTTGAAGTGTTGTACAAGTGTATCAATGTCAGTGGCTGGGAAGTCAGTCACTATCAGCTGCTTTGGTCGTCGATCCACCGATCTCGACTGAACACGTCGCTGTTGCCAACAGCTACCACTTGTCAACGCTAATGACCCGATGCTCGACAAATCCTACATGCATTAACAACAGCAGTATTTGTCTAAAAATAAGCTAAGCAAAACCAGGGTTGCAAAGAACCCATTTCTAAAAAACCGAACTCAGCAGGTTTTTGTTTCTTTAAAATGGGTGGTGTAGCAACAGCATGACAAAGTGGTGACCGGAAGCCCGCAGCTGAATTCCAGCCCGGTGCACTGCCAAGTAACAACCTTGGGCAAGTTGTTCACACACATGTGCCTCTGTTCACCAAACAGTATAATTTGGTACTGGTCTCACCGCTGGGAAGGTAACGGCAGTATATGGGACAAGTCTGGCCATGTAGCTGAGTTGTGTTTGCACTTACTGCCAGTTCAGGGAATCAGGGCGTATAGGCAGAGATGAGCACTGCCCCTACGGACTACAGAGTTGTAAGAGCTCTGCGGACACTGTAACTACCTTTACCTTAGATTAAAACCGGTCAAAAAAGGACAACTTGATGGGATTTTCTGAAATTTTTTACAGGTATTTCAACCCTGAGCAAAACACTTGTATGTCATCATCAATTATGGTCGATTTTCCTTTTCTCAGACAGAACATCAGTTTACTAAAAAAAAAACAACCAGTCTATTGTCTGGTTAATTTTTATTACCTCCGCCAAGGAGGTTATGTTTTTGCCAGAGTTTGTTTGTCTGTCTGTTAGCAAGATAACTCAAAAAGTTATGGACAAATCTTTCTGAAATTTTCAGGGAATGTCGGGAATGGCAAAAACTACAACCAGAAGGAATCCTGAATTCTGGATCATTTTGAAATTTTCGTTAACATTGCGTTAAATGGGGCATAAGGGAAACCGCTGCCAAACCGAATATGGTGATGCCACCTGGCGAACAACATAGCGCTGGCGGAGGTCTGCGGTCTCTGACTGCATTCTAGTAGCTAGTGCGACGAATGAAGCTGATTTTTGCTGCAACAATATTTAATAAAATTTTTTTGTAGTATTTTCTCTCTGACATGCAGATCATTCCAGTGCAAGACTGCCATGGGAGATGCAGACATTCTGAGAAATAAACAGCCAGTAGTACTTAATGTAAAGACTTGTGGATAACAAACAGCGTGTTTTTGTTAATAGACCTCATTGTTTGAGTTTGCTGCAGCACTGCTGTCCTCATTATCACCAGCAGCAGCAGCACTACGCCCTGTCATCATGTCCAGCTCCGCATCCAGCAGCAAACGCTTCACCTGTCAATCAGTCAGTCACTCAATCAATCAATCAATAAATAAACCAACCAGCCTACCATTCAAGAAATTAAAACATAATTATTTGTTACTAGCAACATTCCCACCCTATGGCTGAGTCCAATCCGTTACCCGACAACTCAACTGCCCTTCCTCTCAGGCTGGCCATGGAAAGAGTTGGGTGGTAAGGCGGAAGTGCACATACCTAAGGCCCTAGGACTCAAATGCTGTGGTCGAGTCTGTGACCGTGCAACACAGAAAGCGCCAGAAGAATAAGACAGATGACTACAGAGGCAAACTACACGTAGGCATTTGTGCTACAAGCTCAGAGTTGTTCATGGAAAAGAAACCTTGAGTGGATCGTGCGAAGTCTTGACTGCGGCTGGCCTCTTAGCAATTCTCACAGAAGTCGACGATGATGATGAAGATGACGACGATGCTGATGACGGAACAGAGAGATCAGACTTCAATTTGTCCACGCTGGCAGCCAACGTGTTCAACAGCTACAACGACCACATTATCGTTAGCCGTGTCATGGGCTAAGTAAGTAAAAAAGGCCAAAAAAGTTGCAATTTTCCGACTAAATTCCAATAGATGGTTCCAAATTTTTGATAAAGAAGAGGAGATGTTAACTGTGTTTTTGATGGCATAATGGTTTTGGTTAGTTAGGCAGGCCGATATATATGTATATTATAAATACAATAATTTTGTTCTTATAACAGTAATAACATTCTAATTTCAATCTAAATACAACAAAACAAAAACCCTTCCAAAGTTTTCATCTGCCGTGCCATCAGCAGAAATTAGAACATCTTTGCTATCAGCTACTCAGACCATGGTAAGCTTGAACACAAAATTAGCGTATTTATAATATACGTATCTATAAACTAACCACAACTGTTAGGCGATCAAAAATACAGCTTATATTTGCTCAAAATTTTGACCTTACCCATAAATTTCTCCAAAACAGCAGTTTTAGTATCAAATTTTGCACTTTTGGACAACAATTTTTGAACACGATTTTCTGATGATTTTCCGACAGCCAAAAATTTATAGGGTGTCCCCTCTGCCCCCACAGCCATGATGCCACTCATTATCATCATCAACAGCAGCAACAGAGGCACCAGCTAATTATGCTGTAGCCCATTTATAACTAAACCATGCACAGTATGCTAATTTAAACTTATCTCATCAGAGACAGATACCCCATAATAATCACTGTGTGTTCAGCATAAATTAGAAAGACCAAACTGTTAACTACAAGAAAAGCCCAAAGGGGAACATGCAACAGCGGTGCATGTTCGAACCTTGAAAGCCCAGTAAAACAAAATCAGTCACCGGAGGGCGTCAGACGACCGGCAGCAAATTATCTAGTGTTCTACTTATACTCACCAGACAGCGCCACCTGTCTCACTCAGCCAACGCCATATCAGCTGAAAATCGCAAATTTTGCCCACCACCCTCTCACTCTGCGGACTCGTTTGGGGTGACCCCCTTTGAATTTATGGAAAAGCTTTACGGTTTCTGAAACTAGAGTCTTTCAGGCAGCCGATGGATGGATGGATTGGTGATCCTAGCTTGCACCATTTTGGACTAATCCACTTGTGTGACAGATGGACAGACGAACAGAACTGCGATGGCTAAGACGTGCTTGCATGTAAAAAGGCACTTACAAATGCTGCACGGAAAGATTTTTCTACAAACCACATGTGTAACTTTTTTACATAATACAAAAACCACAAATTACCTTAAGCATTGCAGTTCGATCAGCAGTGGAGAGAGATGAATTCTGCAGACGTGATAGTAACATCTGTAATGCACATGCGAACATAGAGCGGTAAATGCGTACTCACAGCATGTGCAACCAGTTAAGAGTTTACAAACATCTTTCGGAAACTGTTTTATTGTTGGCTGTAATTGCTGTATACATGCATAAGAATAACAGTAATAATCAAGAAATCCTTTGTAAATTACTAGATCCGGATTGTGACCCAATTCGCCACAAAATGTAATCGGCCGTTCATTTGGCCAAGCAATGCCCCTAACCCTACCCTCCAATTCCAATTTCCAACGCGGGGCAGGGCGGCTATACCGCCCCGTAGGCTTAAGCCTCCATATGGGCTCATCAGCCATCCCCAACAAGATACTAGTTACAATTAAGTACTTGTGGGAATCTGTGAGACT